>Ga0207797_1000556_pt1 | contig 28825 bp, 28 predicted proteins | sample PRCRCaboRojoPR_6_FD_187275 | JGI IMG/M metagenome (GOLD analysis project Ga0207797, IMG submission 187275) | Marine sediment microbial community from Cabo Rojo, Puerto Rico - PR CR 10% Liquid 1 (SPAdes) | ecosystem: Environmental > Aquatic > Marine > Coastal > Sediment | place: Cabo Rojo, Puerto... | reverse complement strand
CGCTGAACGTGAGTGGGGAGTACGTACCCCCTGCCTCGGCTGAGGCATAGAACGGGAGTCCACGCGAAAGCCTCGGGGCTTGATCCCGAGGCGATTTACGCTCGTCGAACTCCTGCTGGTCGCCTACCGCGAGAACCGGAACACGGAGCGGGTCGTCACGAACGCCGCCAACCTCGTGGACGTGCGCGGCGACGTCGATACGGTCGTCGCGGCGGCGACCTACGTCGAAGACCACGGGTTCACTCCCTTCGACGCGCTCCACCTCGTCGAGTCCGACGGTGATACCGTCGTCTCCAGCGACGAAACGTACGACGGGTTCGCTTCGCGGCTCGACCTGAGGACGGTCTCCGAGGAGTAGCCCCCGAACGGAGCCCGGGTCCATCCCGGCGAGACGCCCGCTCCGAAACCACTAACCCCGCCACCCTCCTGACTCCGGTAATGGCCGACTGGACGGAGACGTACCGGCCGCGGACGCTCTCGGCGCTGCGCGGCAACGACAAGGCGGTCGACCAGCTCCGCGAGTGGGCAACGAGCTGGGACGACCACCGCGAGGCGGTCGTCGTCCACGGCAGTCCGGGGGTCGGGAAGACGTCGGCGGCCCACGCGCTGGCCGCGGACATGGGGTGGGAGACCGTCGAACTGAACGCCTCCGACCAGCGGACCGCCGACGTGATCGAGCGCTTCGCCGGCCGGGCCGCGAAGAACGCCACGCTCGCGGGCTCGATGGCCGGCCCGTCGGGCGACGCCGACGCCGACCGGCGGCGCGGGCGCCAGCTCGTCATCCTGGACGAGGCGGACAACATCCACGGCAACTACGACCGCGGGGGCGCCCAGGCGATCACCCGGCTGGTCAAGGAGTCCGGCCAGCCGATCGTCCTGATCGCCAACGACTACTACGAGATGTCCCGCGGGCTGCGAAACGCGACCCGCGAGATCGAGTTCCGTGACGTCTCGGCCCGCTCGATCGTCCCGGTCCTCCGGGACGTCTGCCGGAAGGAGGGGATCGAGTTCGAGTCCGAGGCGCTCGAACGGATCGCGGAGGCCAACAGCGGCGACCTCCGCGGCGCGGTCAAGGACCTCCAGGCGGTCGCCGACGGGAAGGAGCGACTGACCGTCGACGACGTCGTCACCGGGAGCCGGGACCGGACGGTCGGGGTCTTCGAGTTCTTAGACGCCGTACTGAAAGAGGAGTCGCCCGAGGAGGCGCTGTACGCCGCCTACGACGCCGACGAGACGCCCGACGACCTGACGAAGTGGGTCGAGGAGAACATGCTGAAGGTCTACGAGGGCGCCGAGGTCGCCCGGGCGTACGGCTACCTCGCGAACGCCGACCGGTGGCTCGGGCGCGTCCGCGCGACGCAGAACTACAGCTACTGGCGCTACGCCACCGACAACCTCGCGGCCGGCGTCGCGGCGGCCCGCGACGGGGGCAAGGGCGGCTGGACGCGGTACGGCCGCCCGCAGTTCTGGGCGTCGTCGTCGAAGACCGCCGACCAGGTCGTCCGCCGGGTCGCCGAGGCCGGCGGCTTCTCGATGGCGACCGCCCGCCGGGAGGTGCTCCCGTTCCTCGGCGCCCTGACCCACCACTGCAAGCCCCGCGAGCTGACCGTCGCGATGGCCGCCTTCTACGACTTCGACGAGTCGCACGTCTCCTTCGTCACGGGCAGCGGCGAGACGACGAACAAGGTCGAGTCGATCGTCGCGGACGCGGCGGCACTCCGCGACGAGGCGATGGCCGAACACGCCGGGAACGCGTTCGTTCCCGGCCGCCCCGACGAGGACCGGGAGCGCGAGAGCGCGCCCGACGGGGACGGGGCGGGCGGAGAGAGCGACGACGGGCAGAACCAGGCGACGCTGGCGGCGACCGCGGGCGACGACGGGACCGGGGAGGCCGGCGAGGCCGCGGGCGAGGGGCCGGGATCGGGATCGGGCTCGGGAACGACCGCGACCGCGGACGACGGTGACGACGGCGGGGAAGCCGCCGAGGACGCGGCGGACGAGAGCGTCGACGACCGGGCCGAGGAGGCGGAGACGGACGACGGCCAGTCCGGGCTGGGCGACTTCTTCTGACGGACGACCGCCCGTGCCCGCGGTCGCCAGCTCGCAACGGTTACGGTCCTGCTCCGCCGTGGAGCCCGCTCCTCTCGTCGATCCGGAGCGCCCAGATCTCCAGGCCGCCCGTCGGGTCGGCGGTCCGGAAGAGGCTCGGGTACCAGGCGTTGGCCTCGATGGCCTCGGTGGCGCCGGTCCACTCCTCCCTGTCGACGGACTCGAGCCGGCCCCCGACGACGACACTGCGCCAGCGGTCGCGGTCGGTCACCTCGAACGCGGTGAAGCTCGCCCGCGCCGTCTCGGCGGCGAACGCCTCCTTCCGACTCTCGGCCCCGTAGCCGACGAAGACGAAGTAGAGCGTCTCCTCGCCGTCGAAGCCGAACGAGACCGGGACGCCGTAGGCCTCCCCGTCCCGCGCCAGCGAGAGGACGCCCACGCCAACCCGCGACAGCAGTTCGTTCACCTCCCCGTCCGTCATCCGGTTGCTGCCGAGTGCGTCGACGTCACTGGACATGGGACCTACTACGCGGTCGAACGAGATAACCCGGCTCCCCGATTCCCGGAGTGTGAGAGTCTCACTGTCACGACTTTCCGATCCGGAGACGATCGTCGGCGAGCGCGTCCGGGAGGGCGACCGCGTCGTCGTCCCGTTCAACCTCGGCTGCGGCCGCTGTGGCGACTGTACGACGGGCCACGGGAACGTCTGTCCGGACGGGCTCGCACTGGGGTTCGAACGCGACGCCCCGGGGGCGTTCGCCGAGCAGGTCCACGTCCCGAACGTCGACTACAACGCCGTGCAGCTGCCCGACGGCGCTCGCGGGATGCCGCCGACGCAGTACGGCGAACTCCTCTCGCTGCTGGAGTCGGGCACCGTCGACCCGGCCGCGCTCGTCACGCGGGAGGTCTCCCTGTCGGCTGTGCCCGACCGTCTGGTCGCGATGACGGACTACGACACGGTCGGCGTCGAAGTCGTCACCGAGTTCTGAGTCGACCAGTCGGCCGTCGTGGCGGCAGGCCGGCACACGGCGGTCGGTGCTCACCACTCGAGGACGACGCCCATCGCGTCCGAGCGGTCCTCGAGCAGCTCCAGGTAGCGCTCCGGCGCCTCGGCGTACGGAACGCGGTGGGTGATCACCTCCCCGACGTTGCAGTAGCCGGGCGTGAAGGGGTACTCGCCGTACTCGTCCCAGTGGGACCCGCCGGGGTACTCGCCCGACAGTACCGTCAGCTCCGTGCCAGTGCTGAGGACGGTCCGGCTCGTCTCGACGAGCAGCTCCCCCTCGCCGGACGCTTCGACGGGACGATCCTCCAGCCGCACCGTCTTCGGCTCCGGGAAGACGACCGTGGCGTTGTCCGGCATCGTACGGAGATCATCACCGAACCGTCGGATAAGCGCTCGGTCCCCGGGGGTAGGGGCTCGTCGACGGCGCCAGGTCCCCTCGACGGGTCCGGCGTCCCGGGTCGTTCCGGCGGTCGTCGTGGGACCGGACCGCTCCCGGCGGTCGTCGTGGTCCGATCGCTCGCGCCCCGACCACCGACACGCTGAAGCCGGCCCGGTCGCTCGTCACGGACCACCGTAGATGAGCACACGCTCCGACCCCCGGCTCGGCGTCGTCACCGGCGAGGCCGCCCCCGAGCTCACGGACGACGGCCGGGCGATCGCCGCGGCGCTCGCCGATCGCGGCTTCGAGACGACCCCGGTCGTCTGGACCGACGAGTCCGTCGACTGGACGAGCTTCGACGTCGCCGTCCTGCGGTCGTGCTGGGACTACCCCACCGACACCGACCGCTTCCGTGGCGTCCTCGACGCGATGGCGGCGGCCGACGTCGCGGTCGTCAACCCGCCGCGGGTCGTCCGCTGGAACCTCCACAAGTCGTACCTCTTCGACCTGCAGGCCGGCGGCGTCCCGGTTCCGGCGACCGAACTGATCGAACGGGGGAGCGAGGCGTCACTGGCGAGCGTCCTGCGCGAGCGCGGGCTGGCGGAGGCCGTCGTGAAGCCGGCGATCGGGACCGCGTCGACCGACGTGTGGCGGACCGGGCTCGCGGACGCCCCGGCGGACGAGGACCGGTTCGCGGATCTCCTCGCCGACGGCGACGTCCTCGTCCAGGCGTTCGTGCCGGAGATCGTCGACGGCGAGCGCTCGATCGTCTGCTTCGGCGGCGCGTACAGCCACGCCTGGAACAGCCCCACCGAGCCGGACGACGTCACCGCGTTCGGGGACGCGGACGCGAGCTACGACCCCGCCGACCGGATCGTCGAGGAAGCGGTCGGCGCCCTCGAGACCGCGTGCGACGCCACGGGGATCGATCCCGACGAACTCCCGTACGCCCGGGTCGACTACGTCGAGCGGGACGGGTCGCTCCTGCTGATGGAGCTCGAACTGATCGAGCCGTACCTCGGGCTCGAACGCGGCGCGCACACCGTCGAACGGTTCCGTGACGCGATCACGGACGCCGTCGGCCGGAACGGGTAGACGGACCCGGGCAGGGGAGCGGAGGAGGGGCGTCGCCGGGCCGGCGTCGCCCCCGTCGCTCACAGCAGTTTCGAGAGGAACCGCTTGCCGCGGTCGGTCTCGGGCTGCTCGAAGAACGCCCGGGGGTCGCCCTGCTCGACGATCCGCCCCTCGTCCATCAGGACGATCCGGTCGCCGACCTCGCGGGCGAACCCCATCTCGTGGGTGACGACCATCATCGTCATCCCCTCCTCGGCGAGGTCGCGCATGACCTCCAGCACCTCGCCGACCAGCTCGGGGTCGAGCGCGGACGTGACCTCGTCGAACAGCATCACTCGGGGGTCCATCGCCAGCGCGCGGGCGATCGCGACGCGCTGCTGTTGCCCGCCCGAGAGCTGGTTCGGGTACGACGACGCCTGGTCGTCGAGCCCCACGCGGTCTAACAGCTCCATCGCGCGGTCCCGGGCCCGCTCCCCGGGGAGCCCGCGGACCTTCACCGGCCCGAGCGTGACGTTCTCGAGGGCCGTCTTGTGCGGGAAGAGGTTGAACGACTGGAACACCATGCCGATCCGCTGGCGGAGGCGGTTGACGTCCGCGTCCGGCGCCGAGATCGCCTGGCCCTCCAGGCGGATCTCGCCCTCCTGGATCTCCTCTAACCGGTTCGTACACCGGAGGAGCGTCGACTTCCCGGAGCCCGACGGCCCCACGACGACGACGACCTCCCGCTCGTCGACCTCGAGGTCGATCCCCTTCAGGACGTGCGTCTCGCCGAAGTACTTGTGGACGTTCTCGAACTCGACGAGCGCCTCGCCGGCCGCACGGGAGCCCGCCGCGAAACCCGTCTCGGCGCTCCCGGCGGCGTCGCCGGCGTCGCTCACCGGTCGTCACCTCCCCAGTCGGAGCGCGCCTCCAGGTAGCGGACCGCCTTCCCGAGCGGGAGCGTGATCCCGAGGTACGCGACCGCGACGAGCACGATCGGCGTCCACGGGTCGAACGTCGCGGAGTTGACGTCGCGGAACTCGCTGATCAGCTCGGGGACGGCGATCACCGTCAGGAGCGAGGTGTCCTTCACCAGGATCACCTGGTCGTTACCGATCGCCGCGAGGGCGTTGCGCCACGCCTGCGGGAGGACGACCTCGCGCATCGACTGGACGTACGACATGCCCAGCGACCGGGCCGCCTCCATCTGACCGTCCGGGACGGAGCCGATGCCGCCCCGGATCGCCTCCCCGACGTAGGCGGCGTGGTTCAGCGTCAGCCCGATGATCGCCGCCGGAACCGCGAAGTTCTCGATCGGGAACGCGCCGGGCGGCCACAGCGCGGGGATCCCGAAGAAGATCACGATCAGCTGGAAGAGCAGCGGCGTCCCGCGGAAGAACTCCACGTAGACGCTCGCGATCGAGTTCGTGATCGACGAGTTCGACACGCGGCCGAGCCCGACGAAGATCCCGAAGAAGACCGAGCTGACGCTCCCGGCGAGGAAGATGCCGAGGACGAGCAGCCACGCCTCGAAGAACCGCGGGACGATCGTCACCAGCAGATCCGGGTCGACGCGCGACCGGGGATTGATCACGAGAATGAACGCCAGCATCGCCAGCACGGCGGCGGCGAACGCGACGGAGATCCCGACGCCGATCCGCCTGACCGTCCGGTCACTGACCGCCGGACCGACGTCGCCGTCGGCCTCCGGATCGCCCTCGGCGGTTGCCGCGCCGGAGTATGAGCCTGCCATGAGTTCTGGGTATCGTCGTGGTCTACTAAAAGGGGTGGGCGCCCGTGACGTGGGTCGTGTTCCTGTATCGCGCGTTCAGGTCACCCGGAGAAGTAGTTGGCGTAGATCTCCTCGTACGCCCCGCTGTCCCTGATCGCGGCGAGCGCGTCGTTGACCTCCTCGCGGAAGTCGTCGTCGTCCTCGCGGAAGGCGATCCCGTACTCCTCGACGGTGAGCGTGAGGTACGGCGGGGCGTTCTTCCCCTGCGCGGCGGCCTCGCCCTCGCCCTCGACGAACCGGACGTTGTCGTTGTTCGCGACGAACTCCGCGTTGACGGTGTTGTCGTTGATGACCGCCACGACCTGGTTGTTGATCAGGGCGTTGAACGCGCCGTTGATCTGGTCGAACTTCTTGAGCGTCAGGTCGCCGTCGAACTCCTCTTTCAACCCCTCGGCCGCGCCCGCGCCGGTCGTCCCCTTCTGGACCCCGACGGACGTGCCCTTCAGGTCCGACCGCTCGTCGATGTCGGAGTCGTTCAGCACGACGATCGTCTGGTAGGCCGTGAAGTACGGGTCCGAGAAGTCGACCTGCTCGTCGCGGTCGTCGGTGATCGTCATCGCGCTCATGATCACCCGGAAGTTGCCGTTGTTGAGCGACTGGATGATGCCGTCGAAGGAGGTCTTCTGGAACTCGTAGTCCAGCCCCATCTCCTCCTCGAAGACGGCCTGGGCGATCTCGACGTCGAACCCGGTCAGTTCGCCCGACTCCGTCTCGTACTCGAACGGCCGGTAGGGGATGTCCGAGCCGATGGTGATCGTCTCCGTCTCGCCGCCACTGCCGCCGGTGCCCCCGACGCAGCCGGCCAGCAGCAGTCCGGTCGCGGCTCCCGCACCGGACTTCAGGTAGGTTCGTCTGTCCATGACAGCGGGTAGCTAGCGATCACGGCTTAATTCACCTTCGGTTCAGGGGCGGTTAGCGGCCTCCTCGCGGGCGGAGAATCGTTCGTTCGATTGTGAACGAAGCCGGCGGCCGAACGTGGCGCATCGACGGACCGCGGTCGGGTGGGGACGACGGCCGTCGGTCGAGGGATGGCCAAAGAGGATCGAGGGACGAGCGAAGCGGGGAGCGGGACCGCAGGCGGCCGACGCTCAGTCGCCCGACGGACCGGACGCGGGGCCCGATCGGCCGCCGAGTTCGCGCTCGGGGCGCGCGTACAGCAGGTAGGCGGCCAGGCCGGTCGCGGCCAGGACGAGCAGCGCGCCGGCGAGCCCGAGCAGGTCCGTGGCGTACGCCTGGCGGCCGACGACCAGGAGGACGAGCAGCGCGGCGGCGGCGACCCCGACGACGGGTCGGACCCGCCGGGCACCCAGGTCGCCGGCCCACAGCGTCGCGGCGACGAGGGCGCCGAACGCGGCCAGCCCCAGCGCGTAGTAGACCGCCTGGACGTTCGCGGAGTAGGTGACGAAGACGCGCGGCGAGAGCAGGGCGACCGCCGGGAGCGCGAGGACGGCGCCCGCGACCGCGCGACGGAGGCGGGCGACGTCGGCGCCGTACGCCCACGCCGCGGCGGCGACGACGAGCGCGTAGATGCTCGCGGCGGTGACGAAGTGGGCCGTCAGGATCACGATCTCGTACTCGGTGACGGTCAGCGCGCCCAGGACGATCTGGGAGGGCAGGAGGACCGTCGCCAGCGCCAGCGCGTACCTGACGCGGCGGCTCGCCCCGCGTCGCCACGCCGAGACGGTCGTCCCGAGGATCAGGAAGCCGGTCAGCATCGCCACCAGGCGGTGGAACCACTCGACGAAGCTCCCCCAGTTGGCCGGGAAGAGGCCGAACACCGCGCCGTCACAGAGCGGCCACTGCCGCCCGCAGGTCAGGCCCGCGCCCGCGGCCGCCGTGTAGACGCCGAGTAACATCAGGAACCCCGTGGCGACCGCCGAGACCGCCACGAGCTTTCGGAGACGGGAGTCCATGGCTCTACCCGCGCGTCGGGCCTCCGTGGACTTGAATCGCTCCATCCGGCGGCCCGCCGCAGGGGCGGTCCCCCCGGCACCGTCGGCTCCTGGGGCTCGCGCCCCGCTCGAGTCGGTCGCCGTCCGGAGGACGGTAACGTCGGTCGCCGCCGGGAGGGCAGTGATCGTGTCCCGTCGCCGCGGAGGCGTGGCAGTACGTCGACACCGGTGGGGCGACGTTCAGGGTCGCCGACGGCGTCCCGGTCGTCGCCGGCGACGCGGGACACCTCTCACAGCTGTTCGAGAACCTCTTCAGAAACGCCGTCGAGCACGGTGGTACCGACGTGACGGTCACCGTCGGTCGACTGGCCGACGACGCGGGGTTCTACGTCGAGGACGACGGACCGGGGATCCCGTCGGACCGGCGTTCGGCGGTGTTCGAGCGTGGCGTCGCCTCCGACGAGGGCGGTACCGGCCTCGGCCTCTCGATCGTGGCGACGGTCGCGAACGCACACGGCTGGGCGGTTTCCGCGACCGAAGGGTCCGACGGCGGCGCCCGGTTCGAGTTCGACACCACCGGTCGACCGGTCGCTGCGTCGGGACCCCCCGTCGAGGACTGACGCCGGCAGGCGAGCGACGTCGGCCGTCGCGAACTCCGGTTCCCGTCCCCGTCGTTCTCACCTCGCTCCCCCGACGAGTGCGTTCCGCGACCGGGTGACGGCCGCCGGGTGACGGCGAGGACTGGCTGCCGATCGGTCAGTGGCGGACGCCCCCGACCGCGGGTCCGGGCGGGACCGTCGATCGGTTCCTCAGTTCCGGATGTGGACGTCGGTCAGCTCGGCGAGCCGCCGTGCGGCCCCCTCGTCTAACCCCTCGCGGGTGACGCGCCAGTCCCAGTTGCCCGTCTCGGTCCCGGGGGTGTTGAACCGGGCGTGCGAGTCGAGCCCGAGGACGTCCTGCATCGTCGTCACGGCGATGACGGCGTTGGAGTTCCAGACGGCGTCGATCAGCGTCCAGTGGAACTCGCTGCCGTCCGTCGAGAGCGCGTAGTGGAGACAGTCGCGCTGCTCGTCGGACATCGACTGGTAGAAGCCGACCGCGGTGTCGGTGTCGTGCGTCGACGTGTACGCCACGGCGTTCTCGGGGTAGTTCGACGGCTTGTCCCGCGAGCCGGCCGAACACCAGTCGGCGTAGTGAGGGACGCGCATCCCGGGGAGGCCGAAGCTATCGCGCAGCTGGACCAGGCCGGGGTCGATGAACCCCAGGTCCTCGACGACGAACGGCAGTTCGCCGAACTCGTCGCGGACGGTCTCGAAGAAGTCGTAGCCGGGGGCGTCGCGCCACTCGCCGTCGCCGGGGTCGTCACTGTCGGCGGGGATCGCCCAGTACTCGTCGAACCCCTTGAAGTGGTCGACGCGGGTGACGTCGACGAGGTCGAACAGCCGCCGCAGGCGATCGAGCCACCAGCCGTAACCCGTCTCGCGGAGGTGGTCCCAGTCGTACAGCGGGTTGCCCCACCGCTGGCCCGCGTCGTTCGGGTTCGGGGGCACCCCCGCGACGGCGTTCGGCTCGTTCGAGTCGTCGAGGTCGAACGCCGCCGGCGCGCTCCAGACGTCCGCCGAGTCTAAGGCGACGTAGATCGGCAGGTCGCCGACAAGCTTCACGTCCCGCTCGTCGGCGTACGCCTTCAGGTCGCGCCACTGGCGGTCGAAGACGTACTGGACGAACTCGTGGTAGCGCACGTCCGCGGCCAGCTCCTCGCGGTAGCGGTCGAGCGCGTCGGGGTCGCGGGTCTTGACCGGCTCTGGCCAGTTCGTCCACAGCTGCCCGTCGAACTCCGCCTTGAGCGCCATGAACAGCGCGTAGCCGGCGAGCCAGTCCTCGCGGTCGGAAAACGCCGCGACGTCGTCGGGGTCGATCGCCCCCTCGCCGGCGTCGTAGCGCTCGAAGGCCGTCCGGAGGGCGGCCTCCGTGGCCGGGCCGACGCGGTCGAACGCGACGCGGTGGCGGTCCTCGGGGTCCGTCTCGGGGAGCTCGTCGGGCGCTAACAGCCCGTCGTCGACGAGCCCGTGGAGGTCGACGAGCAGCGGGTTGCCCGCGAACGCCGAGTACGACTGGTACGGCGAGTTCGCGTGAGCCGTCGAGGTCGGCCCGATCGGACAGAACTGCCACAGCGACTGCTCGGCCTCGGCGAGCCAGTCGACGAACGTCCGCGCGCCGTCGCCCAGGTCGCCGATGCCGTGGTCACCCGGGAGCGCGGTCAGGTGCAGGAAGACGCCCGACTGGCGGTCGAATCGCGTCATCGAGCGTCGTTTGGACGTGGGGTGATTTGAAAGGGCGTGGTACGGGGCGCTCGCCCCCTGGACGGTGCTCGACGGTGGTCCGGCGGGCGGGGACGGGCCACCGCGGGATCGTCGCACGCGACCGGTCGACCTCCGCACGCCCGCGATCAGGTTCGGCCGGACGGCTCGGACTTCGGCCGGACGGCTCGGACTTCGGCCGGACGGCTCGTGCGAGCCACGCTACCGTGGACCGCGGCGAACGGCCTCCAGGGTTCCTCGCACGGTCCAACAACACTTATTCGTGGCCCCCGACTCCGAAGCGATATGAGCGAGGTAGTCGTCACCCTCCCGGACGGGTCGGAGCTGTCCGTACCGGAGGGTGCGACGGTCGAGGACGTCGCGTACGAGATCGGCCCGGGCCTCGGACGGGACACAGTCGCCGGGGTCCTCAACGGCGAGCTGGTCGACAAGGCCGCGCCCGTCGCGGACGGCGACGAGGTGGTGATCGTCACCGACGGCTCCGACGAGTACCTGCGGGTGCTCCGGCACACGGCCGCTCACGTCTTCGCGCAGGCGCTCCAGCGGCTCCACCCCGAGGCGAAGCTCGCCATCGGGCCGCCGACGGACGAGGGCTTCTACTACGACGTGACGGGCGTCGACCTCGACGCCGACGACCTGGCGGCGATCGAGGCGGAGATGGAGGCGATCGTCGAGGCCGACTACCCGGTCGAGCGGGTCGAGCGGAGCCGCGAGGAGGCGTTCGCGCTCTACGGGGACAACCCCTACAAGCGGGAGATCCTCGAGACGGAGGCCGCCGGCGAGGACCCCGTCTCCTTCTACGTCCAGGACGACTGGCAGGACCTCTGTCAGGGGCCCCACGTCGACTCGACGGGGGAGATCGGGGCGGTGACGCTGCTGTCGATCGCCTCGGCGTACTGGCGCGGCGACGAGGACAACGAGCAGCTCACCCGGGTCTACGGGACGGCCTTCGAGTCCGAGGAGGACCTCGAGGCGTTCCTGGAGCGGCGCGAGGAGGCCGCCGAGCGCGACCACCGGAAGCTCGGCCGCGAACTGGACCTCTTTTCGATCCCCGAGGTGACCGGCCCCGGGCTGCCCCTGTACCACCCCAACGGGAAGCGGATCCTCCGGGAGCTGGAGGCGTTCGTCGACGAGCTGAACCTGGCGAACGGCTACGAGCCGACCGAGACGCCCCACGTCTTCCGGACGGAGCTGTGGAAGCAGTCGGGCCACTACGACAACTACGTCGACGACATGTTCCTCCTCGACGTCAACGACGAGGAGTACGGCCTGAAGCCGATGAACTGCCCGGGTCACGCGACGATCTTCGACCAGGGTTCGTGGAGCTACCGGGACCTGCCCGTCCGCTACTTCGAGAACGGGAAGGTCTACCGGAAGGAGCAGCGGGGGGAGCTGTCGGGCCTCTCGCGCGTGTGGGCGTTCACGATCGACGACGGCCACATCTTCTGTCGCGCCGAGCAGATCGACGACGAGGTCGAGCGGACCATGGGGATGATCTTCGAGGTGCTCGACACGTTCGAGCTGGACTACGAGGTCGCGCTCGCGACCCGGCCCGAGAAGTCCGTCGGGAGCGACGAGATCTGGGAGCGCGCCGAGTCACAGCTCCGGGACGTCCTCGACCGCGCGGACATCGAGTACGACGTCGAGGAGGGCGACGGCGCCTTCTACGGGCCGAAGATCGACTTCGCCTTCGAGGACGCGCTCGGGCGGGAGTGGGACGGCCCGACGGTCCAGCTCGACTTCAACATGCCCGAGCGGCTCGAGCTGTCGTACACGGGCGCGGACAACGCCGACCACCGGCCGGTGATGATCCACCGCGCGCTCTACGGCAGCTACGAGCGGTTCTTCATGGTGCTGATCGAGCACTTCGACGGGAAGTTCCCGCTCTGGCTCGCCCCCGAGCAGGTGCGCGTCCTCCCCATCTCCGACGACAACCGCGGGTACGCCGAGCGCGTCCGGGCGGCGCTCGAGGAGGACGGCTTCCGCGCGAGCGTCGAGGACCACGACTGGACGGTCGGCCGGAAGATCCGCGCGGCCCACGACGACCGGATCCCCTACCAGGTGATCGTCGGCGACGCCGAGGAGGCCGACGGGACGATCTCGGTGCGGGACCGTCGGGAGCGCGAGCGGAAGGACGTCGACCTCGACGCGTTCCGCGCGCACCTCCGCGAGGAGCGCGAGGCCAAGCGGACCGTCCCGGACTTCGTCGACGAGTAGGCCCCCGGGTCGCTCCCCCGGACGTTCGGTCAGCCGGTCGCTCCCCCGGAATACTACTCAGGCGTGACAGTCTCGTTTCGAAGAACGTGCTGTCCCGGTTACTGTCGAATAACTTTTATTCGGTGGATAACCGTTGGAGGGGCATGAACGAACTGCCGGGGCTCGATCCCGACTCGGACGGGCCCGCCGTCCGCTACCGGGTCGGGGTCGACGAGCCGCTGTCCGTGGCGGTACTGGAGGCGTTCGAGGCCCTCGGCGTCCGGATCGCGGCGACGAACAGCCCTCTCCAGGACTGGATCGACGCCGACGCGCTCGACGCGCTCGGCCACAGCCGACGGCCGTTCCGGCTGTCGACCGTCGTCTGGGGGCGACCGGTCGTGATCACGTCCGACGAGGTCCGGATCTACGGGCGCGGGGACTGATACAGTCGTGCGTACCTCGTTCCGGCCTCGCGGGACCGAGAGCCATCGCTGCGGTCTCGGACCGCCGGGTTCCCGAACCTGCCGAACACGGGTACGCACGACCGTATGACCGACCGCCGGGCGACCGGGACGTCGTCGACCGCGGCAGTGGCTCACGCGATCGGCCGCCGTCTTCCCCGTCGGAAGCGTCGCGGCGGCCCGTCCCGGGTCCCGGCCGTCAACCGAGGAGGAACGGGCCGACGACGAGCGCGGCGCCCAGGAGTCCGGCCGCGGCCGCCCCGACGCGCGCCGCGGTCGCGCCGGCGCCCGCCGGGTCGAACCCGTCACCGGCGTCCCCCACGGGGTCGACGGCGTCCACCAGCCCCGCGATCGTCTCGGCGCGCCGGTAGGCGCTCGCGCTCGTGAGGAGCAGGACGACGCCGGCGACCTGCACCAGCGGCGAGATCATGTGCCCTCCTGGCGGGCGAGGGACGAGACCCTTGCGGTGCCGGTCGGCCGCCGTCAGATACGTATTTGCTGACCTGTCACTGTGTCGGGAGTGTCGACCGCAACCAGCACGCTCTTGACGGGGCCTGCGGACCCCCAGGTATGAGTGACGCGCCAGTTATCGGCGAGCTGACACCGCCGGATCGGACGCTGATGGGTCCCGGGCCGAGCGACGTACACCCCCGCGTCCTGCGGGCGATGGGCACGCCGCTCGTGGGGCACCTCGATCCGTCGTTCGTCGAGATCATGGACGAGGTTCAGGAACTGCTCCGGTACACCTTCCGGACCGACAACGAGTGGACGATCCCCGTCTCGGGGACGGGCTCCGCGTCGATGGAGGCCGCGATCGGCAACCTCGTCGAGCCGGGCGAGACGATGCTCGTCCCGACGAACGGCTACTTCGGCGACCGGATGGCGTCGATGGCCCGCCGTGCCGGCGGCGAGGTCGTCACCGTCGACGCGCCGTGGGGCGAGCCGCTCGACCCCGCCGACGTCGCCGACGCGTTCGACGCCCACCAGCCGGACGTCTTCGGCCTCGTCCACGCCGAGACGTCGACGGGCGTCCGACAGCCCGACGTCCCCGAGCTGACGGGGATCGCCCACGACCACGACGCCTACGTGGTGCTGGACTGCGTCACCTCGCTGGGCGGCGTCGAGGTCCAGGTCGACCAGTGGGGCGTCGACGTGGCCTACTCCGGCCCGCAGAAGTGTCTCTCGTGTCCGCCGGGCGCCTCGCCGCTGACGCTCAACGACCGCGCCGTCGCGAAGGTGCTCGACCGCGAGGAGCCCGCCCGGTCGTGGTATCTCGACCTGAGCCTGCTCGAGGGCTACTGGGGCGACGAGCGCACCTACCACCACACCGCGCCCGTGACGAACGTCTACGCGCTCCGGGAGGCGCTCCGGCTGGTCGCCGAGGAGGGGATCGAGTCGCGGTGGGCCCGCCACCTCCGGATCGCCGGCGCGCTGAAGGACGGACTCCGCGGGATGGGCCTGGAGATGAACGCCCCCGACGACTACTGGCTCCCCAGCCTCAACGCGGTGCGGGTGCCCGCCGGCGCCGACGACGGGGCCGTCATCTCGCACCTGCTCGACGCGTACGACCTCGAGATCGCATCCGGGCTCGGCGACCTGGCGGGCGAGATCTTCCGGATCGGCTGCATGGGCTACTCCGCGAACGCCAAGAACGTCACCTACCTGCTGGCCGCGCTCGGCGACGCGCTCTCCCGGGAGGGCGTCGACGCCGATCCCGACGCCGGGCTGGCGGCGGCGGTCGACTCGCTGTAGACTCGGTCTCGATCCGCGGTGGGGTGTCCCGACCGGGTCTGGCCGTTCCCGTTCGCTTTTCGGTTCCGATCCGTCCCCGCCTCGATCCCGCGCCGGATCCCCACTTCCCGGCGTCAGTTGTCCCCGTTTCGGCCGCCATCGACGCCGACGCCGACCGCCGGCCGTGCGTGGGCCGCCGGATCGTGGACGAGTGAGGCGTTCCCGCTCGCGTCCCCGGCGCTCCCGTCCGACCCGGAGTCCGATCCACCGAGTCCGAGCAGGTCGCCGACCCCGTCGAGGGCGCTCCCGACCGTCCGCGCGGCGCTCGCGATCGTCCGGGCCGTCCCGATCTTCACGCTGCTCACGAACCCGACGCCCTCCACGGAGACGTTGCCGGCGCGGTACTCGTCGACGATCGCCGCCCGGGGATCGTCGGCGCTCGCCGCCCTGGCGATCGTCCGCTCCTCGACGGTCACCCGGACGGTCGGGTCGGGTGACGGCCCGCGGGCGAACTCGGTGACGGTCCCGTCGGCCAGACGGCCGTGGTAGCGGAACGTCGGCTCGCCCGCCTCGACGACGCGGACGTCGACCCGCTCGTTCCCGACGGCCCACGACCCCAGTCCGCCCGCGTCCGGCACAGAGGCCCCCCGGAGCTGGTCGGGGCCGAACGGCAGGATCGTGATCCGGTGGCGGCCCACCAGCGTCACGCCCGACCGGACGCGGGTCGACGCGTCGCTGCCCCCCGACGCGGATCCGGACTCCGAGTCCGGCGTCGCCGTCGATCCCGACTTCGACTTCCCGCCGTACCGCCGACGGCCGTCCTCGTCGTCTCCCCCGTCGTTCCCGTCGACCGTCACGGTCGGATCGCTACAGTCGCCCGCGGCGGGGTTGTGACAGGCGTAGATCTCGATCGTGTGGTTGCCGTAGTCGTAGATCCACTTCCGGTCCTCGATCTCGCTGCCGTCCCAGCGGACGTGCGTCTCCGTCTCCCAGGTCCGGGTGTTCTGTGGCGAGACGCGCGGGCGGAACCGCCCGACGAACGTGTGCGGGTTCTGACCGGTCCCCCGGACGAAGTTGTTCGGGCGGCTGTTCGTGTACGACCACTGGTCGATCGACGTGTTCCACCAGTAGTCCACGCGCCGGATCGAGCCGTCGAACTTGTAGTCGACGTGGTCGTAGACGCCGCCGGGTCCGCCGACCACCTCGAACGTCGTCGCGGCCGCGCCGACGGCGGGCTCCGGCGACCCGGTGCGGACGCTCGACTCGACGACCGTCTCCAGGCCGTAGACCCCGGGTGTCGTGAGCCCCGTCGACGAGCCGACGCGCCGGTTCTCGTCGCCCCCCACCCGCCGGAGGACCGTCCGGTGGCGGCTGGCCCGGCCGCCGACCTCCATCGTCACGCCCGACAGGTAGATGCCGGCTTCCCGGCTGGAGTAGTTCGCCCCGGCGCCCGACGGGCCGCCGTAGCCCGCGTACGCCGGGTTTCCGACGCCGGAGTCGAACCGGACCTCGAGGTCCGAGAGGTCCGTCCGGCGCGGCGAGGGGTTCGTCTTCTCGTGGTAGAAACGGTCGCTGGGCATGAGCCGCAGGCGGGTGGGGTCGTCGGCGGCCACCTCGCGGTCGCTCTCGCGGCTCGCCCAGGGGTTCGTCAGGTACGCCCGGTCGACCGTCTCCGGCACGCGACCCGCCTCGTCGTGGACGCAGCGGTCGCCACGGCCGGCGTACCCGCGCCAGTGGTCGCCGAACTCGAACGAGTGGTCCTCGCTCTGCACCGCGTCGCGGGAGGACGCCGGCTTCTGGTTCTTGTGGCTGGTCGCCCAGTGGATCCGGCCGCCCTCCACGAAGCTCCGCTTGCAGCCGTGTTTCAGCCGGACGACGACCGGTCGCAGCGAGACGTCGGCCTCGCCCTCGAACCCGTACGAGAACTTCGCGTCCGTGTACCGACCCGGCCGCGAGGACCACTCCTTGAAGAACGGCAGCGCGCGCAGGTCGTACCGCCCGGTCGACTGGTCGTAGTCGCCGCCGACGACCGCGTCCCACTGCGTGAAGTGGGCCTCCTCGTGGAGCTCGACGCGGAACGACTGCATCCCGACGGTCGCGACGCTGTAGCCCGACGGACCCGGGACGACCCCGTTCTTCCAGTAGTCGTCGGCGTCGAGTTCCCGCCCGCCGGACTGCTCGCAGTTCATCCGGTTCTGCGGGAACGTACTCGCGGGGGTGTCGTGGCGGCCGCGGTTCTCGAACCACTTGTGCGTGTGGAACTTGTTGTTCTTGCAGTTGTCCCACGTGTAGTCGTTCGACTGTGCGGGAACTCGCTGGAACGACAGTCGGCTGCTGTTGCCCGCGAGCAGGAGGTAGTCGACGTCGAGGGGGTAGTCGACCTGCTGTTTCCCCTTCCCCGCGGTCCCCTTGCACTCGACGGAGTCGCAGTCGAGGAGGGCGCGGTAGGTCACGTCGAACGTGACGTTCGAGCCCGAGACGGTCGGGTCGGTCACGCCGAGGTCGAACTCGACGACCTTCAGCGCCTGCTTGTCGGAGTAGGTGTCGAAGCCGTTGAGCAGGGCGACGTAGTCGGCGCCGTTCCCCGCCGCGTCGAGGCGCGATCGCGGAACGGAGACCGGCACCGAGCCGGTGATCACCTGCGAACCCTTCGGCCGGTTCTCGACGCCCCTCAGGGTGACGTCGACGCTGCCGGCGTGGAACGCGACGCCCTCGGCCGACAGCTCCGTGTAGGCGTCCCGGACCGTCGCGTCGTCCTCCCCCGACCCGGACGCGGCGGTGTGCTCGACCTCGTAATAACACTCCCGTTCGTCGCATCCCGAGGTGGTGACGCCGCTCCCGAGCCGGTTGAACCGGTGGTTGTAGCTCCAGACGTGCCGGAACCCCCGCCAGAGCACCGTAGTGTCCCGGTTCGGCCCGGCGGCCCGCGCCCGACCGGCCGCACGGAGACTCGCGACCTCCGCCCGCCGTCGCGCGTCGGCGTCGAGCACGCCGGCCACGGTCGCGGCGGCGGTACGGGTCGTGGTTGCGGCGGCGGTACCGGTCGTGGTCGCGGCGGCGGTACCGGTCGTGGTCGCGGCGGCGGTACCGGTCGTCGCGTGGTCGACTGTGCCGGTCGTCGACGTCCGTTCCGGGGCCTTCGTGGCGTCGGACGTCGTCGCGGTTCCGACCGGCTCTCCACTCGCCCCGCTCGGCTCCGGGACCGCCGTCCCCGCGTCCGTCGGCGGACCGCCGGCGACGGCTCCCGGGAGGACCACCGAGAGCGCGACGAGCGACGCGACGAGCACCACGGCGGCGCCACGTCGGCCCGTCACTGCCCGTCCCCCCGGGTGTCGCTTCCGCTCCGGTACGTGTCGCCCCGGTTCCGACGCGCGTTGCCCCGCCTCCGGTCCGTGTCCCCCGGGCCCCGCTCGACTTCCACGCGTCCACGCGCGGTGCCGTCCACGCCCCTCCGTTCGATCATCGGTGCTGACTCTCTCGACTCCTGGACAATGGAATCCGGGGCTACACAGCTAGTGTCCGCTCCCGGGAGGCCGAGCGTCGACGCCCGACGCCCCGCGGGTCGTCGTCGGCCCCGGGACGCGCTCGACTCGCCGGGCCGACGCCAGCCCTACCACTCGGTGAGCGCCCCGGGGCCGTTGAGCCGGACGAGCGAGAGGAGGAACGCCGCGGCGCCGACGATCGCCGCGCCGCCCCCGACGTAGAACACCCACGCCATCCCGACGTCGGTCATGAGGGTCCCGCCGACCAGCGGGCCGATCACGCTCCCCGGGCGCCAGACCAACTCGCGGACCCCGAAACTGGAGGCGACCCCCTGGCCGGCCCCCTCGTCGGCGAACAGCGCCATGCTGGCGGGCTCGCGGAACGCGTCGGCGATCCCCAGGAGCGCCGAGAGGCCGACCAGCGGGACGAAGGCGGGCGAGACCGCCCCGACCGCGGGGAAGGCCGCCGGGAGTGCGAGCGCCGCGCCGACGGCGGGCGCCAGCGGGACCGCCAGCGCGACGACGCCGTAGGCGGTTCCCCCGGCGAGGACGAAGACCGCCCGGCCGTAGCGGTCCGACAGGCGGCCGGTGTACGGCTGGCAGAGCATGTTGGCGGACTTCTCGGCCACGACGGTCGCCGAGACGGCCAGGGCGCCGTACGCCAGCCCGCCCCGTGACGCCGCCACGCCGGCGTAGATCGGCACCCACGTCCGGACGAGCGTCACCGCGACGGCGTACGGGGCGCGGAACGTGGTGATCGCGACGATGCGGTCGTTGAGCGCCAGGTCCGCGAACGGGAACCCCTCGATCCGCGTCTCGTCGCGGTCGACGAACAGCCGGACCGAGACGGTCGCCACCGAGAGAACCGCCACGACGAGCGCGAACACCGCGTCGAGCCCGACCGCCTCGTAGAGCGCCCCCGCCGAGAGGCTCCCGAGGATCGAGGCGGCGAACCGCGAGGCGTTGGCCTTCCCGATGTGGTTCGCGCGGGTCCCGGCGCTCGCCAGCTCGCCAACCATCGCGAGCGACATCAGCCCGGCGCCGGTGACGGCGATCCCCTGGAGCGCACGGACGCCGACGAACGCCAGCGACGAGCCCGTCGCCGGGCCCGGGAACAGCGCGTACGCGACGACACCCGCCAGGAGCGCCCCGACGAGGAGGAGCCGCTTGTCGCCGCGGTCGCCCGCCCACGCCAGCGGGACGACCGCGACCGTCTGGGCGGCCGTGAACCCGGTCGTGTAGAGCCCGACGATCAGCCCCGCGCCGAGCGTCACCCCCAGGACGGTCGTCGGCTGCGGATCCAGGAGGTCGATGTACTCCGGCAGCAGGGTCACCAGCGCGACGAAGCCGAACCCCCCAGAGAAGCGCGTGAGGTACAGGGCGTAGAACTGGCGCGAGTCGCTCACTGTCGGGACCTCCGCGGATCGGGCCGATACCCCTTTCGATCCGATACGGGTCACCGGTCGGTCACGGGCCGCCGGTCGGATACCGACTGTCGGTCGACCGCGGTCGCCGCGTCTAGGTGTTAATACGTGATTAAGGACCGGACGAGATCTGCCGCAAGATACTTACACTCGAAACGACGTCCCCGAAGCACGAGGGGCGTATCGAACGAATGCAACCGGCTATCCTCCTGATCGGCCTCGCGGTGGTGTGGAACGGACTCCTGATCGCGTGGGTCCTGCGATACTACGATCCCGACGAGTTCGCTGTGTCGCCCGAACAGCGGATCCTCGGCGACGAGTACGACGAACACTACGAGACCAACGCTGCCCCGAGCGCCGACGACTGACGGCGAAGCGTCCCCGACGACTGCCCTCCGACGAACCGCTCCGACGAACAGTCCTCCTGCGATCGACAGCCCGACGCCCCCGCGGTCGACGGTGTGTCCGAACCTCGTCCGAGGTACCGTGACGTCGATCCGTCGGGTCCGGACTCCGGCCAGCCGCCGGCTCCCTGACCGTGCGGCGGAGTTCTGCGAGGGCCTCCGGCCGGAGTAGCTTCCCGTCTCCGGCCCCTCGCGTCGGTATGACCGTCCCGGAGGCAGTCGAGACCCTGATCGCCGACGCCGCAGTGAGCGCCCACCTGGCGACGAGCGTCGACGACCGCCCGCACGTCGCGCCCGTCTGGTTCGCGTACCACGACGGCGTCGTCTCGGTACTGACCGGCGGGCGAAAACTGGCGAACGTCCGCGAGAACCCCCGGGTCGCGCTGTCGATCGAGCGGGCCGACGGCCCCGACGCCGACTGGTCGGTGACGATCCGCGGGACGGCCCGCGTCGTCGAGGACCCCGAGCGGTTCCGGTCGGCCGTTCGCCGGGTGTTCCGCAAGTACCAGGGCCCGGACACGGACGTCCCGGACGACCCCGGCGGTGCGCTCGTCGAGATCGAAGTCGGCTCCGCGACCGCGAGCCGGTACTGATCCTCGCCGTTGCGCGGCGTGGCGTTCCCGCCGCTCACGAGCCCTGCTCGCACGTCGACAGCAGCCGAGCCGCCCGGGTTCGACTCGTGATCCCGACCCGACGCGCGACCGTGAGTCGAACGCCTTCCTGTCCCACCGCCGGCTACTTTCGTCGGGGCGATCACCTGACGGTATGGACCGACGGACGCTCCTGGCCGCGGCCGGCGCCATGCTGGGTACCGTCGCGGGCTGTCTGGGAGCGCTGGGGACCGACGACGACAGCCCCGCCGACGAGCCGGCGACGGGAACGGGCACGGGAACGCGGACGGGGATCGGGACCGGGACCGGGACCGACGCCGACGACGGAGCGCCCACCGGCGGAGGCGACCGGACGCCGGTGTCGGCGCTCCCGTGTCCGCCGTACCCGGCCGGCCCGGACGTCGTCTGCGCCTGGACGGCTCGCGAGGCCCCCGAGGCCGTCGACCCCGGCGTCGAGTCCGCTCCGGGACGTACGCCCCGGCGATCGAGGTCCCGGCACCGACGGCCGGCGACGGTGACGACGGTGCTGGCGGCGGACAGGGCGACTGGGTGACGTGCGTCGCCGCCTTCCGGGTCACCGACCGGGGGTAAGTCCCCGTCTATCGTCCGAGAGGGAACGGGACGGTGTCGGCGACCGACTGGAGCGCGAGCCGGCCGAGCAGCCGGGCGGGCCCTCGCTTCGGGAGGTCGCGAGCGAGCGCCGCCGGTCTCGGGGGCTCGCTCCCGCCGACGCCGAGTTCCCACCCCGTCTCGTCCGCGAAGCGTTCGACGGCCGCCTCGACGCGCTCCTCCACTCCGCGGACGTCCATCGTCTCGACCGTCCCGTCGTGGACCACCACGTCGCCGTCGACGAGGACCGTCGAGACGTCGGCGGGGGCGGCGTTGTTCGCCACCTGTGCGGGGAGGTTCGTCCGCGGAACGAACTTCGGGTTCTCGAGGTCGAACAGGAGCAGGTCGGCGCGCTTCCCGGCCTCGAGAGACCCGACCTCGTCGCCGAGGCCGAGCGCACGGGCGCCCTCGATCGTGAGCATCCGAACCAGCTCCATCGACGAGAACTGTCCCGTCGTCCGCTCGAGGTCGGCAGCCAACCGGGCCTGGCGCGCCTCGCCGAACATGTCGTACGAGTCGTGCCAGTAGTGGTCGTCGATGCCGAGCCCGACGTCGACGTCCGCCGCCCGCAGCTCCGGGACGGGCGTCCACTGCGTCTCCGCGTCCGGGTTCCAGTAGCAGAAGACGGACGGACTGTTCTCTCCCGCACACGGCGCACGCCGTTATTTATCGAACCTGTCGGACCTGATCCAATCCGATACCTCGTTTAGTACCGGCTTCTCAACTCTGGTAACCACAAGACGGCGCCGACCACCGTTCGCCGAACGAACGAAATGCTCCGGCGAAGATACACGGATTCAGGCCGCTAACGATACAATGAAGCGATAGAAGGTCCAACGAGGGCGTTTACCTCGAACGTGTACCGTTCGCCCCGCGAACGGGCCGGGAGGGATTTGAACCCCCGACCGACGGATTAAGAGTCCGTCGCTCTCCCTAACTGAGCTACCGGCCCTCGCGAGTCCACGTAGCTGTCCGGTGATAAAAGGCGTTTCCCTTCGCAGTCCGGAGTGCGTGTCGGTGCCACGCCCGAACGCGCATCTCGACGCCACCCTCGTGTCACCCACTACGATAGTTCCGCAAAGCACTTGCCCGACTGCATCACTACTATCCGTGTAGTCAACAGGGGCACTCCACGATGGGGCAAGAGAGCGACGTGACGACGGGGAACCGACTCGCGTCCAGCGCAGTCGACGAGGCGAGACGACCGTCCGACGCCATCCTCCGGGCACTCGATGGATCCGGCGTCGACCTGCACGCGGTCACCGAACCGCTGGGGTACCGGATCGACCTCGACGCGGTCGACGACGTGCTGGACGGACCGGGCGACGACGTCCGGCTCCGCTTCCGGGCGTACGATCGCGTGGTAGTCGTCGACGAGGAGGAGGCGAGCGTCTACGCCGACCCGGACGCGGAGACCGTACCCGGTCGACAGCCGTCGGCCGTGCGAACGGACTGACGAGCCGACGTCGAACACCGTCGGCGACGAGCGTCGACGGCCCGCGACACTCCTCCGACTGACCGACGCCGCGAACGACCGCCGGGCTCGCCGAGCGTTGGCTCCGGCAGGGGGGCGCGACGACGCTCGACGGCCCGAGCGACGGTCGTGTTCCCGTCTCGAACCGGAATCGCACCACTCGACGCCGCCCGTGGCCGAACGGGTGGTGTTAAGTGTGGCCCCTGGAAAGAACGGTAGCATGAGCGCCGGGGTCACGATCTCCTCGATGTCGACCTACGCGATCCTGGGGTGTGGGAGCGTAGGCCACGCGGTCGCCGAGGAGCTCGCCGACGAGGGCAAGGACGTGCTCATCCTCGACAAGGACGAGAGCCGGGTCGAGGCGCTGCGCGATCAGGACCTGAACGCGCAGACGCACGACATCCGGACCACCGACGTGGCGAACGCGGTCGCCGACCGCGACGTCATCCTCATCCTCGCGTCCGACGTCGAGGCGAACAAGGAGGCCGTCCGGGCGATCCGCGAGCGCGGCGGCGACCAGTTCGTCGTCGTCCGGGCCTCGGACCCGGTCAGCGAGGACGAGCTGACCGAGCTGGGCGCGGACGTGGTGATCAACCCCTCGGAGGTGATCGCCGACTCGGCGCTTCGCCTGCTGGAGTCGGGCGAACTGGAGTACAAGGCTCGACAGCTGGCCGACCTCCTGCAGGACGTCGAGGGGAGACTTGCGATCGTGACACACGACAACCCCGACCCCGACTCGATCGCCTCGGCGGTCGCCCTCCAGGCGATCGCGAACGAGTACGGCGTCGAGGCGCACATCCTCTACAGCGGCGACATGGGCCACCAGGAGAACCGGGCGTTCGTCAACCTCCTGGGGATCGACCTGCGCTCGCGCGAGGGGGCGCCGCTCTCGGAGTACGGCGCCGTCGCGCTCGTCGATCACATGAAGTCCGGCGATCACGAGCTGGGCGTCGAGCTGGACATCTTCATCGACCACTTCGAGCCCGAAGAGGAGATCGACGCCGGGTTCATGGACGTCCGGACGAACGTCTCCTCGACGTCGACGATCCTCACCAAGTACATCCAGGAGTTCGACCTCTCGCCCAGCGAGGCGGTCGCGACCGCCCTGCTGTACGGCATCCGCGCCGAGACGCTGGACTTCAAGCGCGACACGACGCCCGCGGACCTGACGGCCGCGGCGTACCTCTATCCCTTCGCCAATCACGACACGCTCGAACAGGTCGAGTCGCCGTCGATGTCCCCCGAGACGCTCGACGTGCTGGCGGAGGCGATCCGGAGCCGGGAGGTCCAGGGGTCGCACCTCGTCTCGAACGCCGGGTTCATCCGCGATCGCGACGCCCTGTCGCAGGCCGCCCAGCACCTCCTCAACCTCGAGGGGATCACGACCACCGCGGTGTTCGGGATCGCCGACGACAAGATCTACCTCGCCGCCCGCTCGAAGGACATCCGGATGAACATCGGGAACGTGCTCCAGGACGCGTTCACCGGCATCGGCGAGGCGGGCGGCCACTCGACGCAGGGCTCCGTCGAGATCCCCCTGGGCATCTTCACCGGGATCGAGACCTCGGAGGACAACCGCGACACGCTTCTCCAGTTGACGGAGGAGGCCGTTCGCCGGAAACTGTTCCAGGCGATGGGCGTCGAGTCCGGCGAGTCCGGCAACGGGAGCTGACGCCGTCCGCGGTCCGACGAACGGTCGGACGTTCCTCGTCGCCGGGTCGTTCAGGCGAACAGGCTCGGGCTCCGGCTCACGCGACCGCCTCGCCGTCCTCGTCCGGGTCCTTGAGCCGCTCGACGGTGTCGCTCACGAGGACCACGTCGCCGACCGCCCGGACCCACCGGTACGGGAGCATGACGCCCTTGCGCGGTTCGATCCGTCCGTCGAACAGCTCCGCGTTCAGCTGGCCGAGCGCCAGCCCCGTCACCGCCTGGTCGTCGAGGTTGAGTCGCACGTCCTCGACTTCCCCCACGAAGACGCCGTTGTTGGTGTAGACCTCCCGTCCAACCAGCGTCGTGATCTCCTGCGCGTCCATGTCCGGGGCTTGACGGCCCGAGCCTTAAGTGTACGTGGGTCGGCGCGGGACCGGTCGGTCGTCGAGCACGGGAGGGTCAGTCGCTGCCCATCGGGCACGAGGGCCTGATCCTCACTCGTCGGGTGCGAGAGGTGGCTCCTCAGCCGTCGGGTGCGATCAGCTCGACCGGGTGCGTCGACGAGCGGTCGAGCAGCGAGTCGAGCTGCTCCAGACACGACGTCCCGGAGGCGACGACCCGCCGGGACCGGGTCTCGTCGGTCGTGAACTGGTCGCGGAGGTCCCCGCCGACCTGGACGGACAGCTCGTAGTAGTCGGCCTTGTACCCGAACGAGCCCGCCATCCCGCAACACTCCACGTCGGAGGTGACGACGTCGTACCCCAGCTCCGAGAGGACGGCCTCGGTGTGGCCCGCCAGCCCGAGCGTGCGCTGCTGGCAGTGGGAGTGGTAGGCCACCTTCGCCGCCCGCTCTGTCGCCGGGGCCGCGAGCGCGTCGGGGTCGGCGCCGTTCTCGACGAGCCCGTAGACGTACTCCAGCACCTCGTAGCTCGCGTCCGCGAGCCGCTCGTACGCCTGCGGCGCGAGGAAGTGCTCGTACTCGCGTCTGAACATCGCCAGGTCGGACGGCTCGATCACGACGACGTCCCGGCCGGCGTCGACGTGCTCGGCCAGCGCGGCGTAGACGTCGTGGGCGTGGTCCTCGGCGGTCGCGATCATCCCCTGCGAGAGGGGCGCCCGGCCCGACGACCGGACCGTCGGGACGCGGACGTGGACGCCCAGCGCCTCGAGCGCCCGGACGGTCGCCTTTCCCCTGGCGACGTCGACGTGGTTCGTGTAGACGTCGGGGTAGACCACCGCCTCCCGCTCGGCGTCGACCGGACCGACCCGGCACCCGCCCCGGTCGCGGAACCAGTCCACCAGCGTCTCGCGCTCGAACGCCGGGAGGTCCCGGCGCGGGTCGATCCCGAGGAGCCGGCCCATCGCGACCTTCGCCGGCCGGGTGCCCGCGACCCAGTTCGAGACGGGCGCGAACACCGATCCCAGTTTCGCCACGGTCTCGAAGTTGCCGAAGAGCCGCTTCCCGAGGTCGATCCCGCCGGGCTCGGCGTCGGGCGTGAGTCCCTCGACGAGGGAGTCGAAGCCGCCGAAGCGGTCGCTCTCGCCGCGGTTCACCCGGTCGCGGACCACCGTGTTGATCCAGGGGATGTCGATCCCGACCGGACAGGCCTCGACGCACCGCGAGCAGCCGGTACAGAGGTCGTTGAACTCCGCGGCCGTGTCGAGCCCCTCGATGCCGGCCTCCCAGCCGGTGGCGATCCCGCCGGAGTACGTCTCGCCGCCGAACGCGTGACCGCCGACGTGCTGGAAGTTCGCACACGTGTTCGAGCAGGCCGAACACCGGATGCAGTAGAGCGTCTCCTTCAGCTGCTCGTCTTCCCGCATCGCCAGCCGGCCGTTGTCGATCAGGACGAGGTGGAACTCGCGGTCGTCGGCGTCGCCCATCGCCGCCTCGGGGTCGTCGAAGTCCATCGTCGGGGAGTCGACGGGCGGGGTGAGCAGCGACAGGTAGGAGGTGATGTCCTGGCCCGTCCCCGACCGGCCGATCAGCTCCGCGAACGGCGCGAGGTCCTCGACGCTCGGGATCACCTTCTCCACGCCGGCGACGGCGACGTGGGTGTCGGGGACGACCGCGGACTTGCGGGCGTTCCCCTCGCTGGTCACGAGCGCGAGCGTCCCCGTGTCGGCGGTGACGAAGTTCGCGCCCGTCATGCCGACGTCGGCGCCCTCGATCAGCTCCATCAGCCGCTCGCGGGCGAACGCGGTGAGCTCCTCGGCGGTCTCTAACTCCTCGTCGGGGTCGAACCGCTCGTTGAACAGTTCGGCGATCGCCTCGCGGGACTTGTGGATCGCGGGCGCGACGATGTGGGAGGGCGACTCGTCGGCCACCTGGAGCACCCACTCCCCGAGGTCCGTCTCGACGACGTCGATCCCCTCCGCCTCGAGCGCCTCGTTGACCTCGATCTCCTCGGAGGTCATCGACTTCGACTTCACCACCCGGTCGGCGTCGTTCGCGTGGACGACCTCCTCGACGTAGCGGTTGGCGTCGGCGGCGTCCTCGGCGAGGTAGACCGTCCCGCCGTTGGCCTCGACGGTGGCCGTCACCTCGTCGAGTAGCTCGGGCAGCCGCTCGATGGCGTCCTCCTTGATCGCGCGGGCGCGCTCCTTCAGCTCCTCGTAGTCGTCGAGGCGACCGACCGACTCGTACCGGCCGGCGTTGAACCCCTTCGTGTTCTCGGCGACCGCCGGCCCCTCGGTCCGCATCAGCTCCCGGATCTTCGCGGCCTTCGCGTCGCGACTCGACCCGGCGGCCCCGTCGGCCGCCACACCGGCACGATCCGCCGGGGCGTCACCGCCGGCCGCGCCCTCCGCCCCGGCCGATCCGGACCCGGACGACTCCGAACTCACGCGCCGTCACCTCCGCGGTCGTCCGCGTCGTCCGCGTCGTCCGCGTCGGTTCCGTCGGCACCGGCTGTCTCGGTGCCGTCCACGACGGTCCCGTCCAGCCCGGGGTCGACCGCGGTCGACGGGCCGTCCTCGAGCAGGACCACGTGGACCTCGCGCGGTCCGTGTGCCCCCCGGACCAGCGCGCCCATGTCCGCGGTCGCGCTCGGGCCCGTCGCGAGGACGAAGCTCCCCCGGTCCTCGCGGAGGCGCGGTCCCAGCGTCGCGAACGCCTCGGGCATCCCCGCGACGACGTCCGACGCCCGGACCACCGGCACGTGCCGCTCCGGGAACAGCGAGACGGGCTCGGCGGCGTCGTCCGTCGACGGCAGGACGACGCTCCCGTAGTCGGCGACGGCGAGAACCGCCGGCGAGATGCCCGTCCGGGCCGCCTGGACCTCGGCGGGCGTCGGGTCGAGCCGGACCCACTCCGGCAGCGCAACGCCGTCGAACGGGAGCCGGGCGCCGACGGCCGGGTCGCTCGCGACGGTCTCGAGCGTCGCCCCGAGGTCCGCGGGAGCGGTCCGGGTCAGCTCCACGTCGAGGCGGTCGAGCGACGCCGCGAACGTCTCGACTGCACCCGCGTCTGCCCCTGCAGTCGCTGTCATACGTTGACGTTCGACTCCTCGTATTTCCCTCTTCCCCTGCCGGCTACCGGTCGTTCGCTCCGAGGCGGTCCCGGAGCGAACGCTTGTTTTAAAATCCCTGTATATATTGGGAACTGAAGGGTTTAGGACGGAATACTGGGCGGATCCGTAATATACATTAGCCGGTATTGGGACGGTCGGAACGAGGTAGGGCTGGAGAATGCACACAGTGGAGTTCATCACACCGGGCGACGTGTCGGGTGTGGAACGACAGGTCGCGTACAGGGACGACACCGCTGCCGAGCCGGGGTCGGGGGGACGGCCCGACTCGGCGGTGCCGTCGGGAACGTCGGCAGTGACGTCGGGAACGTCGGGAGTGCCGTCGGGCACCCGGACGACGAACGCTCCGGGCGGGAGGAGCGAGCGATGAGTACGGTCGACATCCTGGCGGCGCTGTTGCCGCTGGCGACGATCGCCTTCCTCATGGTGGGGCTCTACTGGCCGGCGACGCGCGCCATGCCGGTCGCGTGGGTGATCGCGATCGGGGTCGGCGTCGTCGGCTGGGGGATGACGCCGACCTGGATCGCCGCCTCGTCGATCGTCGGCTTCATCACCGCCTTGAACATCCTCTACATCGTCTTCGGCGCGATCCTCCTCCTGTACACGCTCAAGCGGACCGGCGCCTTCGACGTCATCAACCAGGGGTTCGCCTCGGTCAGCACCGACCGGCGCGTGCAGGTCGTCCTGCTCGTCTTCCTGATGGGGTCGTTCATCGAGGCGGCCGCCGGCTTCGGGACGCCGGCGGCGATCGTCGGCCCGCT
>Ga0207797_1000555_pt1 | contig 28837 bp, 21 predicted proteins | sample PRCRCaboRojoPR_6_FD_187275 | JGI IMG/M metagenome (GOLD analysis project Ga0207797, IMG submission 187275) | Marine sediment microbial community from Cabo Rojo, Puerto Rico - PR CR 10% Liquid 1 (SPAdes) | ecosystem: Environmental > Aquatic > Marine > Coastal > Sediment | place: Cabo Rojo, Puerto... | reverse complement strand
ATTATTATGATGATGATCCTGTTTAAGGGCATCCTGGTCAGCCTGGCCGGTCCTGCACCAAATTATGACATGCAACGTGTTCTGGCCACCCGAAAACCCAAGGAATCAGCAATGATGAGCGGGATGGTCTCGGTGGCACTTTTCCCTCGCTGGTTACTAATTACCGGCGCCACAGTATTGGGATTGGTGTTTTACAGTCCCCAGCTCAGGGCGATGGGAGAGAACCTGGATCTCGAAATGGTCTTTCCGTATGTCATTAATAATTTTATCCCTGTAGGGGTAGTTGGTATCATGATAGCCGGCCTGCTGGCGGCGTACATGTCCACCTTTGATTCAACCGTCAATGCAGGAGCGGCGTATCTGGTCAACGATATCTATGCCCGTTACATCAAACCGGGTGCCAGCTCCAGACAAAACATGCTCATGAGCTATCTGGCATCAATCGGAATCGTGCTTGCAGGTATTCTGTTCGGGTCCATGGCCCGGTCAATCAACGATGTCATGCAGTGGATAGTCTCCGGACTCTATGGCGGGTACACCGCTCCGAACATCCTGAAATGGTACTGGTGGCGATTTAACGGCTACGGGTACTTTTGGGGAATGATCGCCGGCGTGGCGGCCTCTCTCCTCTTTCCCACCTTATTCCCGGATATGCTGCCGCTGTATGGCTTTCCGTTTATCCTGCTCCTCTCGGGAGCCGCCTGCGTAATCGGCAGTCTGATGACCCCGCCAGATAAAGAAGAAGTGCTGAAGAGCTTTTATAAATCCGTGCGACCCTGGGGTTTCTGGGGCCACGTTCATCGATTGGTAAAGAGAGAAGATCCTGACTTCCAGCGGAACACCAGTTTCGGCCGCGATATGCTGAATGTGGCGGTTGGTATTATCTGGCAGCTCTCAATCGTGATTATCCCGATCTATCTGATCATCCAGAGCTTCCGCGAGTTCTGGATCAGTGTGGCGATTCTCCTCGTGACCTCAGTCTTCCTGAAAAAGAACTGGTACGATAAACTTGAAGAATACTAATTCACACGAAGGAAAATCGTTCCAATGAATGATATACGCACGGCGTTTCAAGTTCTCCTTATCGTGTTCCTGGCCCAGAGCAGTGCTCTTGCCGGTGGATTCGAGCACTTTATCACTGTACGAAACGGGAACCTTATGGAAGGGGATCGCATCTTCCGGTTTATCTCATTCAATGTACCAAATCTCCACTGCATTGAGGATAACATGGTGTTCACTGAAGAGAACCCCTGGCGGTTACCGAACACCTACGAGATTGAAGATGCCCTGGAATCCGTGCAACAAATGGGTGGGCAGGTAGTCCGACCGTACGCTGTCACCGTCCGGCGGGAAGACGACCTTCCCGATACTCCCCGGTATGTGGAGGGCCCCGGTGAGTTCAATGAGCGGGCCTTCAGGACACTGGATACCCTTCTGGCCACTGCAGCGAAATACAATATCCGTGTGATTATCCCCTTTGTTGATAACTGGAGCTGGATGGGTGGCCGCGCCGAATATGCAGGATTCCGCGGAGAAGAACCTGACGCTTTCTGGACGGATGACCAAATTTTGAATGATTTCAAAGAGACTGTGAAATACATCATCAACCGGAAGAACACGGTGACCGGGCAGTTGTATAAAAACGATAAAACCATCCTGGGCTGGGAAACCGGAAATGAGTTGCACTCTCCGCCGGACTGGACCCGTGAGATGACACAGTATATTAAATCTCTGGATACCAATCATCTGGTTATCGACGGCTATCATTCATCCACCGTCCGGGATGCTTCTCTCCGGGATCCCAATACGGACATTTTGACTACGCATCATTACGAATCCGATCCCCGGGAAATGGTGGAACATGTCAGGGCGAATGTGAAGAAAATCGACGGAGAGAAGCCATATTTTCTCGGAGAGTTCGGATTCATCACCACCAGCGCGGCCAGACATGTTTTGGACACGGTAATTGACAATGATGTGTCCGGCGCCCTGATCTGGAGTTTACGGTTTCACAACAGAGATGGAGGATTTTACTGGCACTCCGAGCCGTGGGGTGGTGATTTCTACAAGGCATATCACTGGCCGGGGTTTCCATCCGGAGCATTATATGATGAGGCCAGTCTGATGGAATTAATGCGCCGGAAGGCGTTTGAAATTCAGGGAAAACCTGTACCTGAACATACTGCCCCGGCAGCACCCCGTCTGCTACCGATTAACAACGTTGCGGAAATCAGCTGGCAGGGAAGTGCTGGTGCGGCGGGATATACTGTGCAACGCTCCATAAGCTCTGACGGTCCCTGGCGCACCCTCGCAGATAATGTGTCTGACGCCGCGGTGCAGTATCGCCCCCTTTATAATGATGAAATGGTGGAACCCGGTGAAGAATATTTTTACCGTGTGCTCGCCCACAATATCGCCGGCACCTCCCCTCCATCCAATGTCAGGGGTCCGGTCAGGGTACACCGGCACACACTGGTGGACGAAATGAGAGCATTCGGAACGCTGTACTGGAAAACCGGAAATCTGACCCTGGAATCGGATTCCGCCAGGAATTACAAGGAAGATATCCACCGAATTGCCGGTGCCACCGGGGATACGATGGAGTATCGTGTGACCGGCCCTATCCGGTCATTCACTTTGTACACCTTTACCCGGACAGCCTCCACCAGTCTCCGATTCAGCCTTTCCGGCGATGGCGAAACGTACCGCCCGCTCCCGGTTCAATCAACCAGCTATTTCAGCGGAGAAGCCGATTACAACTATTGGAAACCGATCAGATTCTCGGTTGATTCCATGCCAATGGCGGCCCAATATCTGAGGATTATGTTCAGAGATATTACCCAACTCTCAAGAATTGAGATTACGTATGGCGAGTAATGAGTGCCAACAATTCGAAGAGCAGCTTCACCGGGAAGTCACAACAAATATCCTCCCGTTCTGGGCTCAACATAGTGTTGACAATAAAAACGGCGGTTTTATCGGACGCCTCTCCAACGACCTTATCCCGGATTATGCAGCACCCAAAGGACTTATATTGAATGCCAGAATCCTGTGGTCCTTTTCCGCGGCGTACCGTTTCACACCATCCCAGACCTACCAATCACTTGCAGACAGAGCGTTTAACTATATTCTGGAACACTTCATCGACCGGGAATACGGCGGAGCTTTCTGGCTACTGGACAGTCAGGGATACCCGGTCGATGAAAAGAAAAAAGTGTACGGTCAGGCTTTTGTGATCTATGCACTGGCCGAGTATTATGCAGCTTTCAGCCGGAAGCAGGCACTGGACGAGGCCATCGACATTTTTCACCGGGTGGAAGAACACTGTTATGACGATGTCTATCAGGGCTACTTTGAAGCTTCCCATCGTGACTGGTCACTGGCCGATGATCTCCGGCTGAGTGAAATCGACATGAATGAAAAAAAATCGATGAATGCACATCTTCACATTCTCGAAGCCTATACGAATCTTCATCGCATCTGGCCTGACGAACATCTTGGTGAGCAGCTGCACGAACTCCTGAGCGACTTTCTCCGACATATCTTAAATCCCGGGACTTACCATTTTACGCTGTTCTTCAATGAGCAGTGGGAACCGCGGTCTGAGAATATCTCATATGGTCATGAAATCGAGGGCAGCTGGCTGCTGAACGAGGCGGCAGAAGAGGTCGGTGATGAGAATTTGCAGGATCGGATTCGGGAGGTTGCTCTTGGTTTGGCAGAATCCGTTAAAACAGAAGGCCTGAACGAAAAGGGCGGAGTAAATTATGAGTGGCAGTCCGACCAAACCGTCGACGAAGACAGGCACTGGTGGCCGCAGGCAGAAGCGCTGGTCGGATTCCTCAATGCGTTTCGTTTATCGGAAGATGAACGATATTATCAGGCTGCACGGGAGATCTGGAATTTCATCCATCGGAACCTGATCGACCATGAACGCGGTGGCTGGTATTATAAGGTTTCAGGCAGTGGTGAAGTGGATCCTGAAATTCTGAAGATTTCCGAATGGAAGGGGCCGTATCACAATACCCGCGCCTGTCTTGAGGGTATCAGGCAGCTGCAGGAGATCCGGGAAGCCGGGATGGTCAAAAGTTAGTGTGTAAGGAGTTATCTGTTCATGAGCAATAGCTGGTTTCAACAACGATTGGAGACAATTACAGGGCGACACGAGGAATTACTTTCAAGAAAAAACGAACCGGAAGAATCCACCAGAGGTTGGTTCCGGCGCTATAGATATCCTGTAATTACTGCCGAACACACCCCGCTGTATTGGCGATATGATCTGGATCCGGAAACCAATCCCCATCTCATGGAACGTCTGGGGATTAATTCCGCATTTAATCCCGGCGCCATTGAAATTGACGGGACTATCTGTCTTGTGGTGCGGGTGGAGGGCATGGACCGGAAATCCTTTTTCGCCGTAGCCGAAAGTGAAAACGGAGTGGATAACTTCCGTTTTCGGGATTACCCCATCGTAATGCCCGAAACTGACAGGCCTGATGTCAACATCTACGATATGCGGCTCACCCGTCATGAGGATGGCTGGATTTACGGTGTCTTTTGCACCGAACGAAAAGATCCGGAGGCAGAACCGCACGAGACTGCTGCGGCAGAAGCCCAGGCCGGCATTGCCCGAACGACTGACTTGCGCGAGTGGGAGCGGTTGGATAATCTGCGAACTCCATCCCCGCAGCAGCGGAATGTGGTGCTCCACCCTGAATTCGTGGAAGGGAAATACGCGTTTTATACCAGACCGCAAGAAGGCTTCATCCGGACAGGCTCCGGGGGCGGTATCGGCTGGGGGCTTGTGCAGGATATCGAACACGCAGTCATCGATGATGAAATCATCGTTGACGAGAAGAAGTACCATACGATCAAAGAGGCAAAGAACGGTCTCGGACCAGCACCGATCAAGACTGAACACGGATGGCTGCAAATGGCTCATGGAGTCCGTGATACGGCTGCAGGCCTGCGGTATGTCAATTATCTGTTTATGACGGAGCTGGAACAACCCTGGAAAGTTATCTATGAACCCGGTGGATATTTTCTTGCTCCGAGAGGGGATGAACGGATCGGAGATGTATCCAATGTGGTATTCAATAATGCCTGGGTCAGACGCAATGACGGGACCGTATATATTTACTACGGATCTTCGGACACCAGAACCCATGTGGCAACCACATCTCTGGAACAGCTCGTTGATTACGCCCGCAACACCCCTGAAGATCGCGGCAAAACCGGAGCATGCGTTGACCAGCGGAACACTCTCATCAGGAAGAACCTCCGGCGCATTCAGCATCGCTGACAATACGTTGCATACATACGGCAATCCGGCCATGACAGCATGAATATCCGGCAAATCTCCCGGAGTCGGGTAACTACCCTGGAAACAGTCTATGGGGAATAGAGTGACGTTGAATGTTTCAGATGACTGGGAATTCCGGGAGGTGAATCAGACCCAATGGAACCCTGCCTCCGTGCCCGGTTGTGTTCACACCGATCTTATGGCAAATCATCTGATCCCGGATCCGTTCTATCGACGGAATGAAGAGAGTATTCAGTGGATTGGAAAAACGGGATGGGAATATCGCACATCCTTCGATATCCCGGAAGACGTCTTTGCCAAATCACACATTGAGTTACTCTTCAGAGGATTGGATACTTACGCCGAAGTGTATTTAAACGGAAACCGGATTCTCGCGGCGGACAATATGTTCCGGATCTGGCGCGTCGAAGTGTCTCCATATCTGTGTGAAACCGGAAATCATCTGCATATCCGTTTTCGCTCTGTCTTTAACGTGAAGCTCCCCAAATGGAAAAATGCCCGGCACAGACTTCTGGCTTTCCCGGGAAACGATCAATCGGAGACGCAACTTAGCATGTATTCCCGAAAAGCCCAGTTTCATTACGGATGGGACTGGGGACCGCGTCTCATCACCTGCGGCATATGGCAACCGGTTTTTCTGGAAGCCTGGGATAACGCAAGAATTCTATCGGTCCACTACCGACAAACAGAACTATCCGCCGAAGAAGCCGGACTCACGGCTCGCTGCGAAATCCGGTCGGATTCAGAGGAAACACTCGAATTTCGCGTCACAAGTGAAACTAAAGAATATGTCAGGCGCTCGCTGCAAGTTCCGGAAGGAAGATCCACCATAGAGCTCCCGATCCGGATTGCCAACCCGGAATGGTGGTGGTGTAACAACGAAGGAGAACAAAAGCTATATCATCTGAAGTTGCAGATACGCCAAAACGGACAGATACTTGACCAGACTGAAGAGCGAATCGGGCTCCGCACACTCCGGGTAGTCCATGAATCCAGCGAATCCGGCACGGACTTCCACCTCGAGCTGAACGGAAAGTCGGTATTCATGAAAGGGGCAAACTACATTCCTCAGGATAATTTCCAGAACCGGGTGACTCCGGAACGGTATGAACATCTGATCCGGTCGGCCGCAGATGCGGGAATGAATATGCTCCGGGTCTGGGGTGGCGGAATTTACGAGGAGGACCTTTTTTATGAGCTGTGCGACGAATACGGTATCCTCATATGGCAGGATTTTATGTTCTCCTGTGCCATGTACCCGTCTGATGATGATTTTCTCGAAAATGTCCGGATGGAAGTGACCGACAACGTCAAAAGGCTCCGGAAACATCCATGTCTTGCGCTGTACTGCGGCAATAATGAAGTCGAAATGGCCTGGTACGGCGCCGGCTGGAAGCAGAGATATCCAGCCGGGACGCAACAACAGTACGAACAGGAAATGCATCATCTGTTTCGCGAGGTGATCCCCGATGCGCTCAGGGAAGTGGATCCGGACCGGTATTATCATCCGGGCAGTCCCATGGCCGGATTTGGCGACCATCCCCGGAATTTGAGCGATACCCACTACTGGGGCGTGTGGCATGAAGAGAAGCCCTTCCGGTCTTTCGAAGATAATCTGTCACCATTTGTCAGCGAGTACGGATTTCAGTCGTATCCAACCTCCGAAACTATCAACTCCTTCACCGAACCGCAGGACCGTAATATCCATGCACCGGTTATGCTCGCTCACCAGCGGTCCCGGGGACCGGACGGGCAGGATATGGGGTATGGCAACCGGATTATTCGCAAATACCTCCGGGAACACTATCGTCCACCGAAGGATTTCTCGTCGTACGTCTATCTGACTCAGCTACTCCAGGCAGAGGGGATCAGGATGGCGATTGAAACGCACAGACGAAACCGTCCGTTCTGCATGGGCTCCCTCTACTGGCAGCTGAATGACTGCTGGCCTGCTATTTCCTGGTCGGGTATAGATTATCAGGGACATTGGAAGGCTCTGCACTATGTTGTCCGCCGTGCGTTTGCCCAAACCCTGCTTACATTCCACCTGGCCGAAGATTATCTGACGGTCACCGGTATAACGGACTGTAGTGTGCCCTTCGAAGGGATGTTACAACTGGAACTGACAAACTTTACCGGACAGGTTCTCCGGCAGGACGAAGTTGATATGAAAATCGCTCCCAATTCAGACGCTAAATTGTACTCACTTCCAATCGATGATTGGATGACCGGAACTGATCCGGCACAAACTGCGCTTCGGGGCTGCCTGTTTGATAAACAGGAAAACATTATAGCACAGAATACCTGCTATCGAGTACCGGTAAAGCGGTTGCAGCTGGCCTTCCCTCAGATTATCCCAGAGATCCGGTTCGCGGGGGACCATCTCAAACTTACGCTCGCCACCGATTTCCTGGCAAAAAACGTTTCTCTGGAATATGGGAATTCGGCCGATGGATTCTCGGATAACTATTTTGATCTGTTCCCGGGCAGTCCGGTAACAGTAACGTATCCGGAACCGGACCCGGAAGAAGATTTTCTTGCGCGGCTTCGAATCCGTACAATCAGAGATACTTACACAGATGAGGATACCTCATGAAAGGATATATCGCACTCTTCATGATCATTAGCAGCATCCTCCCTGTGACAGGTGCAACCATGGAGATTAGTGTCGATTCAGTAAATACCGGATCTCCCGGACTTTACGAAAAGTATGAACTATACCTTCACCTGAGTGATGTCTCATACTCGAACCCATTCGATCCGGACCAGGTTGACATTCGCGCGACGTTTACCTCCCCCGGGGGAAGGTCCCGGACGGTGAATGGTTTCTACGATGACTATCGCAGCCGGGATCAGTGGAAAGTACGATTTGCCCCTGATGAGGTCGGACAGTGGAAGTGCCGGCTCTCCGTGACGGATTCCAGCGGCACCAGCCGGAGTGCAGTCCATTCCTTTGTTGCTGATTCCTCGTCACATCATGGCTGGATCAGAGCCTCCGGAATAAATCCCGGGTATCTTCAACATGACGACGGACACGGATTCTATGGAGTCGGGATGTGCTATCCCTGGAATGTAACGCTCTCCGGTTTGGAGGATCTCGCGGCACATGGGGCCAATTCATTTTTCTACTGGAACGGGACCTACGATAAGGCCGGGAACGGGGGTGGTACCCGGCTGATCGAATCCATGAAATCGGGACCCGGCAAATACGATCAGCACAAGTGCGCCCGGATCGATCAGTTAATCGAATGGGCGGAACAGACCGGGGTGAAGATGATACTGGTCATCTGGCCGCACGATTATCTGGCCGATGATATGCCGGGCGGCTGGGTGGAACGCTGGGGCCGGAATCCGTATCACGAAATCACATCCGCGGAAGCTTTTTACCGAAGCGAAGAGGCCTGGGAATATCAAAAGAAACTCTACCGCTATATCATTGCGCGCTGGGGCTATAGCCGTGGACTGGCGGCGTGGCAGATCGTCGCCGAAATCAGCGGGACAGACGGTTGGGTAGCAGGAGACACGGTGGCGGCAAACCAATGGACGGAAAAAGTTCATGACTATCTGAAAACCCACGACCCATTCGGCCATCCCACCACTGCATCCCAACACGGACACGTGGCAAATGACTGGCCGGAGGGATACCGAATGGTGGATCTCCCCAACCGGGAGATTTATGAAAATCAGGGCTGGCCTGTGGATACTTTGAATCCCCTGCGAAGCAGCATCCAAAACTACGCGAATATCGCCGGATCGCTCTCAGCCTATAGTAAACCGGCCATTATCGGTGAAACGGGATTTACCTTCACTCCCGTCAAGCCCGGGACCGGGGAATACACTCACCTGTTTCACAATGCGCTCTGGGCCGCCTTCAGCAACGGCCTGGCCGCAACACCCTACTGGTGGGCCTATCAGTACGGGCGGTTGGTGACAGATGAAATACTGGCTCAGCTGCGGGCGTTTTCCCGGTTTGTTACTCCCCTTACACTGCATAACGTCCCGTGGAAAAAGGCCGATGTTTCCGGCCAGGGGATTGATGCATACGGGTTGCAGTCAGATAACAGAATCTTGGTGTGGTTACGCACGACAGATGGCGGAGATATCACCGGATCTGAGATTACCCTGAATACTGCCACTGCGGGAGCGTACCGGGTAAGCTGGATCGGTACGTGGTCCGGCAGACAGATATCGGAGCAGATAATCCGGAGCGAAGGGGGCGCATTACGTATCACCGTACCGGATCTCCCGGAGCCACATCCGGATGTGGCACTGAAAACCCATATTGTTCGTGATAGGTAAAATAGTCATCAGTCAGAACTAAATACGTTAATAGATAAGTCCGGGCGTGCCCGCAAAAACAGTCCGGGATGCCTCCTACAGCATCTGGGCGGGTAGTGCTTTGGTCCTGATCGTGGTGAATGCCGGTATTTACCTGCCGGTCACGTTTCTGACTGCACCTGAAGACATGAATTATCTGGTCAGTTATTACGTCATGTCTCGTCCCAATGGATTCTGGGGCCCGGTAATGCATGAAGCGCTTCGCCGGGGCCTATTGCAGGAGGAAACGGTTTATATCTGATCCAGGCTTCGGGATCCCGGCAAGTGACCACCTGCACTCTTCTCAGTTCAGAGAAGTCGTTCTCATTTCGCAACTGTACACCTATCGATAAATCGTATTAATTATAATTAAATCGTTTTAATATTTGGTGCATTTTTTTATACTTTACCATTTGGATGAATAGCGAGGAAAACTTCCGTGGAAAGATATCACGATAAGACGGGAAGGGAACAGGATAAATTTCCTACAAATTTATTTAGTATCTTATTTAATTCATTTGTAACACAACCCTGAGGAGACCTCCCATGCGGAATATGCCCCTGAATGCCTCCCGAAAGACGCGTACGCTGGTTCTGATGCTGTTGGTTTCAATAATTGCATGCCCCGGCGCACTCATATCACAATCAAATCAATCGGAAACTCTCCAGCGGGCTCCCCGGGTCTTTATCGACTGTAACCGCTGTGACACCGATTATATTCGCACCGAAATTAATTACGTCGACTACGTACGCGATCGAAAAACCGCAGATATCCACGTGCTCATTGTCCGGGAACGCACCGGGGGTGGCGGCGACCAGTATACACTGGCTTTCCTGGGCAATAACTGGTTCACCGGGAAATCCGATACCCTGCGCTTTACCACCAACCAGGCAATGTCCGATGACGATGTCCGGGAACGGCTGGTGCAGAACCTGGAAATCGGTCTCCTCCCTTTTGTTGCGAAATCAATCCGGCGGGATCAGGTAAGCCTTGATGTGACCGCCGATATCCAGGAACGAATCCAGGATCCCTGGAACCACTGGGTCTTTGAAGTGTCCGTTTCCGGCAATCTCGAAGGTGAGGAATCCCAGAAGGGTATAGATGTGTTCAGCAGCATAGATGCGGAACGAGTAACGAAAGCACTGAAAATGGATTTTCGCCTGGACGGCAGATTTCATGAAGAAGAGTTTACCTATACTGACTCGGAAACCAACGAAGAAGTTACTGCTACCAGTATCCGGAAGTTCTGGGATCTCTCGGGGGATGTCATCCCCAGCCTCACCTCTCACTGGTCCATTGCGGCATTTTCCCGCATACGATCCTCATCATATCAGAATTTGAAACGGTCGTATGAAGCGTCCGCCGGCATCGAATATAACATCTTTCCCTATTCAGAATCGGTCCGACGAGAATTCCGACTGCAATACCGGCTCGGCTATCTCTATAACAATTATTATGAGGAAACACTCTTCGGTAACCTTAACGAAGGGCTTTTTCAAAACGATCTTTACGCGATACTCACATTTACGCAACCGTGGGGCGAAGCCCAGACAACGCTGGAAGCCTCATCCTTCCTGGATGACTTCTCCAAAAACCGGCTGATCTTTGACGCTGAACTGGAAGTCTTTCTCTTCGAAGGATTCTCGCTGGATCTCAATGCACGATACTCGATTATCAATGATCAGATTTATCTGAAAAAGGGAGATCTTTCACCGGAAGAAGTACTGCTCCGGCAGAGCGAAATGGCCACGAGCTATGAATACGATATCCGCCTCGGGGTGAGTTATACTTTCGGATCCATTTATGACAACGTGGTGAATCCGCGCTTTGACAGAAGCCGGTTCTGATCTGTAGCTATATCGGCGGATTATTCTCAGGAAGAGAACTCATCTGTTTCTGCTTCCGGAAAATTCTGTTCTCACCCGGACAGTTCCAGGTAGATTATCCTCCCTTCACGCTAGTATATTTAGAAGTATATTTAGGGAATATGATATTCCCTCTCGGTCGCCAAACTCCGGTCCACTCGGACAGAACGAGACATCACCTGGGATTACAGAAGAATCCACTCATCCAATGACAGGACGGAAACAGACCAATGACCTGCTTTCGATCAGTCTTCAGTGTTTGCCTTTTTTCCCTTTTGCTGCTCTCCATTGACAGTGCAATTGCTCAATCCGGCGATTTTATTACTGTTCGGGGCAACCAGTTCTATCTGAACAGTGAACCGTATTACTTTGCCGGCACGAATCTCTGGTACGGAGCCAACCTCGGTTCTCCGGGAGAAGGGGGAAACCGTGCACGGTTGATTCGTGAGCTGGATCGGCTGCAATCTCTCGGGATCACTAATCTCCGGGTTCTGGGTGCCTCGGAGGGGGAGGGCAGTAACCGGATTCGGCAGTCATTTCAACCTGAACCTGGTGAATATAATGAGAATCTTTTCATCGGATTAGATTTCCTGTTAAGCGAAATGGCGAAACGGGATATGTATGCCGTGATTTATCTGAATAACTATTGGGTATGGTCCGGTGGCATGTCCCAATATATGTCCTGGATTACAGGGGATCCGGTTCCGAATCCGTTTCTTCCTGATTATACCTGGACGCAGTTCATGAATTTCAGTGCAACTTTTTATCCCAGTGATGAGGCCAATGCTTATTACCGGCAATACCTGACACAGCTCGTCACCCGGACAAATACCGTTACTGGTAAACGGTATATCAACGATCCCACAATAATGGCCTGGCAGCTGGCGAATGAGCCCCGTCCCGGCCGGGGAGCGGAAGGCCGGAGAAATGCCGATATATTCAATCGCTGGATTTACGAGACTGCCGGATATATCAAGTCACTAGACCCGAACCACCTTGTGACCACCGGCAATGAAGGCACAGCAGGATCCCTCCATTCTCCGAAAATCTATCTGGACGCTCACCGGGGAGATGACATCGATTATATGACCATGCATCTCTGGGTGAAAAACTGGGGATGGTTCGATGCCACCGATATCCAAGGGACTTATGAAAGCGCTGTACAAAAAGCAGTGATATATCTGCAAGAGCATATTCGCTATGCGGACAGTCTGAAAAAACCCCTTACCATGGAAGAATTCGGGATTCCCAGAGATAATGAAGCCTACCAGCCCGGTACTCCGACCACAGCCCGGGACCGGTACTATCGGAAAATGTTCTCACTAATCCACCAGAATGCCAGGGCCGGTGGTCCCATGGCCGGAAGCAACTTCTGGACCTGGGGAGGCGAAGGGAAACCGCAGGATAATGATGCCACCTGGCGGGTTGGCGATCCCTACACTGGCGATCCACCGCAGGAACCACAGGGGCTTAACTCGGTTTTCTCAGGCGACACCACCACCCTGCAGGTGATCCGGGAACATGCCCGGAATATGAACGCGCTCTCCGGTAAGTAAGACCAGGCCCTGGCGGAGTCCCGGACTCTGCCAGGATCAGTCTCTCTCAACCGAATAGCAGGACTTTCGGAACTTCTTGTGAAATTGTGAAAGACGAGGTCTCTCTTTTCGACATGGGAGTGTAAGTTGCAGCTGAGTGGTCAATTTTCCGCTATCATTATCACAACATAAAATATTGATTGCGCTTCATAAACTTCCCCAGTCTTATCAATCCCATCCAAAACGAGGTTGCGGCATTTATCAATCAGTTCCCTGAATCAGTATTAAAGAATCTACCGGGAAACATTAACAGGTATAGATCGTAACCGAAGATGAATCGGGGTTTCTGAGCAGTTTGAGATATCAGGAATTGCTCAATATACTGTAGTAAACGGAGAGGATTTGAAGAGTATATGCGTATTCTGCTGTATTCCGGAAAAGGTGGTGTTGGGAAGACGACGGTTGCTGCGGCTACGGGAGTGCACCTGGCTAAACAGGGGTATAAAACTCTGGTATTGAGTACAGACCCTTCTCACAGTCTGAGTGACAGTTTCCAAACGGAGCTAACCAGCTCACCGACCCGCATCGATACCAATCTCTGGGGAGAAGAAGTCGATGTGATAGATATGCTGGTGGAAAACTGGCAAACCATCCAGGATTATATTGCTTCTGTTATGAAAGCGAGTATGGCTGAGGATCTGGTTGCGGAAGAAGCGGCAATACTTCCCGGCATGGATGAGCTGATGGGATTGTGGGAGATCTATCGGCTGAATGAACGGGATGAGTACGATTGTCTGATAGTCGACAGCGCTCCAACCGGTCAGGTGCTCCGTCTGCTCAGTTTACCGGAAGTGGCACGATGGTGGATCCAGAAGATCTTCCCTATTGAGCGGAAAATCGCGAAGGCATTCCGGACGGTGAAAAAGGATCGGATTATGGATATCCCGATACCGGACGACCAAGTATACACATCGGTCCAGGAATTCTTCAATAACGTGGGTGAACTCCGGAATCTGCTGATTGACCGGGAGCAGACATCCATCCGGATTGTAGTGAATCCTGAGCGAATGGTGATTGAAGAATCGCAGCGTGCGTTCACCTATCTAAACCTGTATGAATATCCTGTGGACTGTATTGTCGCAAACCGGCTCATCCCGGATTCGGTCGACGATGCATACTTCCGGGATTGGAAAACAGCACAGAAAGGGTATCTGGAGAAAATTCAGGAGAGCTTCGCCCCTCTGCCCATTCTGAAGGCCGAACTCATGTCCGGAGAAGTGGTGGGACAGGAACGGCTGGAGGAAATGGCATCCTTATTGTATAAGGATTCGGATCCCTTCAGCGTCTATTATCAGGATTACCCTCAGCGCATTGTACAGGAGAACGGCTATTATGTATTAACTCTCCAGCTGCCCTTTGCCCACCGGGATGATGTACAGCTGCATGAAAAGGGGGATCAACTGATCGTGCGGATTGGAAACTTGAAAAGGGAAATATTTCTCCCCCGGGTTCTGGCCATGGCCGAACTCAGTCATGCAAAATTTGAGAATCATCAATTACGAATCTATTTCGAAAAAGGAGGTTCTCATGACGGAGAAACGTGAAAAAATCATGGAATTAACAAATTCGCTTCTTGATGCGGAGAAAGCCTTCACTGAACTGGTATTTGGTGTGGTTCCGGAGGATGCAAGAAAGCACATTAACAATGCGCGCAGAGAACAGCTCCTTGCCCTGCGTTCACTGCTGGATGCAAGAATTGCGACATTGGAGGAGGAAAAGGAAGGTGAAGCCAAAGAAGTGAATATTGAGGAGTAGCGATGATAGGAGGCCCCCGGTTCCGTCTCCTTCCGAACATAGGGGTGGAGCGCTATCCTACAACAGGGTTTATTGTTCCGGCTTCTTGTTGTTCTGCATGAATGGTTTGAGTAAATCAATCGGGACCGGGAACATGGTTTTCGAGGGACTGTCCGCTGCGACATCCACCAGGGTGCGCATGAACCGGAGCTGCATTGACATAGGATACTCAGAGAGGATTTTCGCGGCTTCCTGTAACCGGTTGGCGGCCTGATATTCACCTTCCGCATTAATCACCTTCGCCCGCCGCTCCCGCTCCGCTTCGGCCTGACGTGCCATGGCCCGCTGCATTACCTGAGGTAAATCCACATGTTTCACCTCCACATTCGTCACTTTCACACCCCAGGGATCGGTATGTCTATCCAGAATTTGCTGAAGACTCCGGGTGAGTTTCTCCCGTTCACCAAGCAGCTCATCCAAATCATGCTGTCCAAGTACACTGCGCAGGGTCGTCTGGACTAGCTGTGATGAAGCCTCGTAATAATCCTCCACATCAATAATTGCCTGATTGGGTTCAATTACGCGAAAGTAGACCACCGCATTGACGGTTACGGAAACATTATCTCTGGTGATAATGTCCTGTGGAGGGACATCTATGGCGGCCACCCGCAAACTCACCTTTTCCATGCGGTCGATAAATGGAATCAGGAGTACTAATCCCGGGCCTTTCGCTCCGATGAGCCGTCCCAGCCGGAACACCACACCCCGTTCGTATTCATTGAGTACCCGGATGGCCATCCCCAACAGGATGAGCAGGAGCACGGCGATGATAATTATGGAATTCATTGTCCCTCCCAGGTTAGGTTAAGTGGCGGGATAGCAATACCGAGCTCTCAAATCAATATATCAAATATAGTCACATCGACAACGAGTTCAAACTTTCCATTCGGGAAACTATGTTTACCGATCGGTTCCCATAGCACTGAACGGTCCGATAGCGCTACTCACCCTTCGGAAATCCAAATGTGCTCCGGGTTTCGGCAGTAAAACTCTGTTCGGTTGTATCTGCTTCCCGGTACTGGGGGATAGGATTTATCGTGCCCTGGTCCCCGAGCCACTCCTGGCTCATCCTGACCAAACGCAGGGTGAGTTCCCGTCGCTTCGGGTGCATATGTCCCTCCTGTAATATCCGGAGGGTTTTCGGTTCCGGAAGATGTCGGTGCAGTAATCTCCAGCTCTCTTCCGGTATTTGATCATCATACAGTCCGTTTACTGCAAAAAACTCTCCGCTCATATGCGGGAGATGGAGAAGAGGTTCCAGCGGATAAATGACGGTTTCCATAAGAACCGCAACGACGGAACGGACTGGCTCTATGAAATCAAGATTTGTGTGAAACAACCGATACAGATCGGCACCGCCATAGGCGATCACCACCGGTCCGAACTGTATGGATTGTTCCTGAGACAGGTGACATATAGCGGGGAGAAACATGGCCCCGAAACTATAGCCTAACAGATTTACCGAATTTTTGCCGGCCCACGGCTGCCGGCGGATCCATTCATGCAGCGCTGTAATCTGAGACGGTACGGAGAGTGCCGCCGACTGAATTGCAGGGATCTGACTCAGGGGAGAACTTCTATACCAGTAAACGGGGCTATAGGGATACTGATAGGCAACGAGGATATTTTTCCCGTGATACGGGATATACTTCAAACTCTGCCTGCCCACTTCCAATCCACCGAGGATAAGCAGTACCGGTAGTCCCTTCTCCGGCACGTCAGGTGGCAAACTTACGGTACATCGTATTGTATCACTGGTGGTCGTCCCAAGCCTGACATCCCTGTAAAGGCGGTCTTCCTCCGCCAGATGGACCTGGTATGTGGAATCCTGTAAAACTTCTGTGATTGACTGGTTCTTGTCTAAAAAAGCCAGCGGCGGGCGGAAACGCATCCACACCCCCCATATCATCAGCAGAGCAATACCGAATAGGAGAAGATATCCCAGCCATTTGAGCATTGACCTGATCATATGCAACCAATGATTCACAGTACGGTTCGCCTGCGGAAAATCCCCTGTTACGAGTATATCGCATATCCGGACCCCGGAAAGCGACATCTCCCGGACCCAGGTATTTTAATGCAAATCAAGTTCGATTCACAATAATGAATTCAGGTCGTCAATATTCAAAAACCTTCGATATTACAATATCCCCATGGAGTTTTCATCCCGGGTGCGTGATGAAAGAGAACTCCGCCTCCTCCGGGATCGCTGTTCCGAACAGATCAACAGCACCGGTGTCGATGGTGACCGTACATTTCGTATATAATTGCAGCGCACCTCACGTGTAAAACGTCAGTGCGGTTTTATCATCACCGGAATTGGATGTATCCCACCGGCTGCCCCCATCACTGCCCCCGGAAAAGAACATAAATTTGACTGTCACTGTTCCCTTCCCAGGACTGCAGATCGTAATCATTTGCGCCTTGATGCCTGACTTTATGGATAAAACGTGTAATATGATCAACTGATCCGGCACCGGTGACCTTGAACGCTTCAGCGCCGTTGTAAGTGGGATCATAATCCAGGTTTTCCGCGCTGAAGCCGATGGTGCTTACATAGTCGCCGTCGGTGTGCTTGTAGGTTTCATCCCAGATGACGGAAGTCACCTTTTCCAGGCTCTGGTTTAACGTTATTACCAGGGTGCCCTCTTTCGTGTAAGCTGGATTTCCCGTGTAGGTGTAGTCGGACGTAAAAGTGTTACCGCTGAACGTGCCTTCATAAAAGCTATATGTAGTGAGAACATTATCTGCGGTAAAATAGTCTGTCCTGCCGTCGGCATGCTGCCGGAAGTAGCGCCGGTTGCACCTTACCCGGATATTGGCAGTCTTCCACTCCGGCGGTGCTGTTGCCTCGCGTATCTCCAGGTCAAGGTCAATATTCGACTGCCCGGTATAGGGCGGCTGCCCCAGACTGTTGACTACAGCTACAAGAAATCCGTCCCAGCCGTTATCATAGTAATCCTTCAGGTTGCTCAGTTCCACGGCCGCGTCTTCGTTTTTTGTCTTGCTCAAAAACTCCAGTTGTCCGTTCTTCACTCCGAAAACGACTACCGCTATACCGTTATCGGTTGCTGTACCGTTAGCGTCAATGAACAGATTATCCGTTGTGCTGAAACCGCTGTAATCCAGGTTCACAAGAAAAAGCTTGGCTGAGAGATGATCATAATGTTCGACATCCGATGATGTGAAACTCTTTCGAATTTCATTCTCACTGTCAATGGTCCAGGTACGGCAGATATTCCTTTTTTCCAGAAACCGCTCCTGCTGCACATTGTAGATCTCTCCATTCAGGTAGGTGTGAAAGAAATCGGGCCACCAGTCAGCAATAAGGCCGTCCACTCCGGTAATCAGGGCTTTTGCCGAATACGTACCTGCCCTGATATCATCATACACGTTTGAGAGGCCCCGGACGCCCAGCAGAGGCCTGTCAGCCAGGTATTTAAGCAGAGCAGACATACCCCGGCCATGGTTTTCCGCTGCTGTCAGCCCCTGGCCCGCTCCTGTGCGCATGCCGCTGAACGGCGCCATTTCATTGCCGCGGAAATAGAACGGATGGGTGAACCCTGTCCCGTCGACAAAATATTCCTGCGACCAGTTGAATCCCGCGGTGGAAAGCCAGCGGTGGGCCGGATCAAAAAGGGTGCTGTAAAGCCCCCCGTACATACTGAGCGTAAGCTGTAATAAGTTCATGCCCAGCTCTGTTTTGATTTCAGACAGCATTCCCGCAGCCAGGCTGGCCCGGTTTACGGCAAGATAGGGAATGCCGTTCAGATTAGGGCTGAACAACGGTTCTCTTATCCCGTAATAGCCACCATCTGCGTGTCTGCTGAGGTTTTTATAACTCTTAATATCTGTGACCGTCACTTCCATGGGCCAGAAACCGGCGTATTGATCATAACTAAAGCCCATGGTTTCTGTTATGCGGTTATAGCAGTCTTCCAGAATGGCGCGCAGATGGAACACGTTTCCGCCCATATTATCCGGATAGTAGATGAGAAAATGTTCACTGGAGGAGACCATAACATAATTGGTAACCCCTCTGATCTGAATATTGCTGTTCGGAGTGACCGCGGCTTCTTTCCCCACTCCGCGTTTTGCGGTTCCGGTGGCTCCGCCGCCGGAGGGAGGCAGTGAACAGACGAGAAACCCGCCGGAGTCCTGCGCGGCACGAAAGTAATGCAGCATGGTGGTATCTCCCTCTGCCGGATCATAATTCCACACACCGCAGGCAATGTAGCTCTCGTCGGATAAAGTGCCACTGTGTTTGAGGCTCAGACGCAGGGGTTTTGCATACACAGCCGGCAGCCCGCCAATCTCATAAGCCCCGGTAGAAGCTCTGTCGCTGAACTCATTGTGGGTGTTGAGATACAGCTTCACCTCTGTTTGGGACGAAAACGCGCCGGTCGGCACAGTGAGGCTGATCCCTTCTGCTTCCAGTATGCCGCCTCCGGAACCGATTACTTCCGTCACATCCGGTTCAGGCCCGCTTACTTCCGATGAAACAGGATCTTTGGAACATCCGGATCCAAGCATGACTGCTGCCGGGAAAAGAAACAACACAGCACGGACTAACCTATCCACCTGTTTCATGGCTCCTCCACCACTGCTCGAATGCCTATTATCACTGTTCAATGATCAATAAACAATAATCAAGGATTTTGGACATCTCATTCTATCGGTTTATCATGATTCTCCCGTTGAGGGAATTATGCCCACTTGTGTCTCTTTCCCGGACCGGCAATCGTTTTGGGTATTAAGGTATATGGTCTAAGCTCCCCGTGGAGTTTTTCATTCCGGGCGCGTGATAAAAGAGAACTCCGTTACCTCCGGGATCGCTGTTCCAAATAGGTCAACGGCAGCGGTGTCGATGGTAACCGTGTATTTCGTATTTGATTGCAGCGTTCCGGACGGGTGAAACGTCAGTGCGGTTTTATCATCATTGGAATGGGAAGTACCCCACCGGATGTCACCACTTACAGCAGGCTCGATAGAAAATGCTTCCTGTACCGAAGATTTCACCATATAGGTGTTAAACCTCATGGTAATTTCGGTTGAAGGATTGACATAGAGTTCCCCGTTCTGTGGCTGTGTGCTCGTTAACTGCACCGGAGCGGTCTCAAACGAGAATGAGAAGGGGGCGCCCAGGGATGTGCCGTCCAAGTCTTTCGCCGTGGAATCGATGGTCACCTCATACAGTGTATCCGCCATGAGCGTTCCTCCGGTGTAGATTGCCAACTGGTTGGACTCCGGCCAGATGTATTGATGAGACTGTGAAGGCGAAAGGGATACCGCCGCTTCAGTGGAAGTATGATCCATTCTCCGTGGAAACGTGAGTCGAATACCCTGCGAAAGTAACGGAGTCACATCGATATCGCCATGCACCGGTGTGGTTTCGATAGTGTTGAGCGTTGTTGAGGATTGGACCGTACTGAACGTGAATTCCAGCGGGAACCGCAGACTATTTCCAGCGGTATCTTCGGCCGCAGTTGAGAGCCTGACGGTATACGTGGTATCCGTATAGGAATCCTTCTGTGCCATCGCGAAACTGAATGCCGTGATTTTGCTGTAGGTGGAGATGGTGGCACCTTCCCGGAATCCGGCGTATGCACCGTTCCGGGAGTTATAATAGATATCGCTCGGCTGCGACGAATAGAGTCCCCAGTAGAAACGTCCTTCGCTGGGTGGATCGGTCGAAAAAGCCTCTTCGACGCTTTCGCGATCCATAGGCTGGGTGAACGTGAATGAAATAGTCAGCCGGCTGTACCGGTTACTGTACACTACTTCATCTTTGTCTTCCGGATAATGCGAAGCAACAAGATCAGGTACAGTTGAAAGATCGATCTCTCCCAGATAGGCTGTCGCACCTCCGTCGATCATCACGTTACGACGCTGATATGTCCGGTAATTTTCTGCGCGGACGAAGACATCATAATTCCCGACCGAGAGGTCATTAATGCGGAAGATTCCCGATTCCGGCTGGATCTGAGTGGAGTCGATCGGAACTTCCTGATGAACAAACACCCGGGCTTCGCTCCCGCTCTGAAGTACTTTACCGGAAATATTGCCGTGGAGAAGATCGTTGGTAAATGTGGAATCCGGCTGCTCATAAATCACCGTTTTTTCACAGCCCATTCCGAGGAACAACAGGGCCAGTACCATGAGGACAACTCGCATCTTCATAGTCCTCTCCTTTCCTTTACACTTCAGAAAACGTAACCTTTTACTAGTGTACCGGCCTTTGGATGAGGGATAGAGATGTGTCCGGTACGAACTATCCTCTCCCGGACTGGAGGTATTAAGAAAAAATTATGATTTTTGTGTACATAAATTATACAGGTGAACATGCTGGTGCGCAAGAAAATTTTTTTTACTTTCCTGTATTCTGACACCGGAAGTTTTTCGGGAATTCCAGACGTGATTACTTACGACTGGTCACTTCACAATTGTCTATTGTAAACCCTTGAATTACAGGAGTAAATAAATGGAAAAATCCACCAGAACCGGCGGGTGCTACTGCGGCAAAATTCGCTACGAAATCGATGAGGCTCCCCGGCTGAGCGCCAACTGCCATTGTAATAATTGCCGCCGTGCAGTCGGTGCACAATCCGTTGCCTGGTTAATAGTGAAAAAAACAGGATTTCGATGGACGAACGAAAAACCAACCCGATATCGAACCGGGACGGGAGCCTACCGGACTTTTTGCCCTGGCTGCGGTTCCTCTCTCACTTACGAATCACCCGAGCGCACTCATGAGATTGACATTACCGCAGGCAGTTATGATCATCCCGAAGACTATCCACCAACGGCAGACGCTTATTTGAAATATCGTCTACCATGGGTGAAAACTATTTAAGACTTTCTAACGGAAATAAGCGCTGACAACCCTGGCAAGCCTGTCAGCGATAATCTTTTAAACAGTCTCAGCGACATGTAACACCTGTGCTCTATCCCCCGGTCTGAGAGTTCCACCCTGCAACACCCGGCAGAATATCCCTTCTCTCGGCATGATACAGTCCCCGGTCATACTCTTAATTGCACAGGCGGTATGGCATTCTTTGCCGACTTGGGTAACTTCGAGCAGCGCCGAATCACCAAGCTGAAACTGGGTCCCGATCCGAACCCGGGAGAAATCAACACCTGACGTTACGATATTTTCGGCAAAGGCGCCATCCGCCAGATTTGGGATCTGTTCCCGCATGATATCAATGCTCTCCTGTGGCAGAATAGATACCTGACGGTGCCAGTCTCCGGCGTGAGCATCGCCAACAATTCCATGATTTGCCTGTATCTGCGCAGAATCAACGGGTTTTTTCACCACACCCTTTTTCCGGCTGAGGCAAATCGCCTGAATATTTCCCGTTGTCATGATATTCTCCTCGGTATCAGTGTTCTCAAAGCCGATCCTCATCCGGGATCCGCCATTCTCTCATCTCTTATTCTTCCCAGGGATACTGATACATCTCCAGTTCCGCAGAAGCAGATATCCGTGTTGTACCCTGTGGTACCCGAATGAATCCGTCACTTTCCACCATACCGGAAATCATATGTGAAGCCTGATGCGAAACAGGCACAACAACGGGTCTGCTGTTCCGGGACTCTCCGGTTTGTTTCACCATAAGAAACAGTTCCCGTTTCGCCTTCTTCCGGGCAAACGGAGCATCCAGACCAACCGGGATCACAGATAAATACGGTTGTCCGGCACCGAGCAGACGGCAAACAGCTCCTGAAACATAGAAGGTTGCAGTGATCGCTGTAGAGACAGGATTGCCGGGTAAACCGAACAGCAGAGTTTCATTATCGGTGGCGAAAAACAACGGCTTTCCGGGTTTCTGAGCCACCCGCCAGAATTGCTCGGTAAAACCGGCTTTTGCAGCCGCCTCTCTTACATAATCGTGTTCCCCCACTGAAACACCGCCGCTGACCAGAATAATGTCTGCCAATTCCCGAACATTCCGAAGGGCATCTACAGTATCTGCCAGAGAATCTGCTATCATACCGGTCTTTACTACACTGCTCCCCAGGGATTCCGCAAAGTGGTGCAGGAACACTTGATTGGAATTCCGGATCTGTCCCGCTGCCGGTTCGTCAGTATACGGGACCAGTTCTTCACCTGTGTTAAGGATGGCCACAGCCGGCCGTCGGTATACCGGCACTTCCGTAATTCCGAATGATGCCAGCCAGCTGAGCATTGGAGGGGTAACCTGCCTCCCCTTCCGGGCGATGACATCTCCAACCCTGACTTCTTCACCGCGAAATCTGATATTATCCCGGGGCTCCGGACGATAGTGGAGCGTGACCTGACCATTCTTTTCAGTGGTCCTTTCAACGATGGCAACGAAATCTGTGTGATCCGGCACATGTGCCCCGGTGGAGATGCGGACGGCAGATCCCGCCCTTAATGGCTCACCATACGGTTCTCCCGCCCGGGATTCGCCAACCACCGGCAGGGTTATTTCAGATTCTCCAACTTCACGTTCAGGGAGTGCCACCGCGTAGCCATCCATGGCACTGTTGTGAAACCGCGGTATCGGCTCCGGAGCCGTGATAGCTTCGGCCAGATACGATCCGGCGGCTTGCGCTAATCCCCGCATTTCACGTTCAGGGGAGAGATGATTCTCCCTGATGATCGCTGCGGCACTGTCGACGGAAATCATAATTGTCTTATTATGGTTTGTTAATAGAATGCATACAGTTATTGCCAGTTATCTTCATCGTATGCAATGTGTAAATGTGTAAATGATTAATGGTGATTGATGATTTAAAACTGAAACGTCAAATGGAGCAGCGTTCTCTTCATCCTTCATCCTTTCTAGTGCCCTCCTCCCCACAACATCGGGAAGATATGCAGTACTCCCGGAAAGAGCGCCTGCATACTCTCCCGGGCGCCGTTGGAACTGCCGGGCAGACAAAGCACCAGGGTTTCTCCAATGGTTCCGGCAACTTCCCTGGAAAGCATTGCATATGGTGTCCGGTTACTTCCGTATCGGCGCAACTGCTCCGTGAGGCCCGGTGCTTCCTTCTCCAGCAGCGGTCCAACCGCTTCCGGCGTGAAATCTTTCGGCCCGAAGCCGGAGCCGCCGGAAGAGATAATCATATCTACATTTTCGTCTCCCGCCAGTTCACGAATACGCCCGCGGATCCGTTCTTCATCGTCCGGGAGAATTTCATATACCTCCACATCCACAGGATAATCCGTGAGGAGATCCTGGATGACCTTGCCGGATCTATCCTCTCTTGCCCCTTCATATGTGGAGTCGGAAATCACCAGCACAGCCGCCCTGAGGTTTTCCCCGAAGTCCTCCTGAAATTGGGACTTTCCACCCCGTTTTTCCACCACCCGGATCCCCCCCATTTCCAGATCCGGATCCAGGGGTTTCAGCATGTCATAGACGTTCAACAGTGCCGTGGAGACGGCGGTTACGGCCTCCATTTCCACCCCGGTTTTCCAGACAGTCTCTACCTCTGCGGTCACCCGTATTTCACTGCTTCCGGCTACCTCCACAGAGATGTCCACCCAATCGAGTGGAATCGGCTGACAGAAGGTGATGATGTCGCTGGTCCGCTTGGCACTCAATATTCCGGCAGCACGGGCGGTCGCCTGCACGTCACCTTTAGGTACCGTTCGATTTGCCACCCGATCAACAGCCTCAGGAGTGGCCGTGAGAAAGCCTTCCGCTCTGGCATAACGGAGGGTTTTCGTTTTTGCGCTGACATTAATCATCCAGCTAAACTCTCCCCGGACAAGTGAAACTTAAATGCCCCCTAGAATTGCACGCAGATTCCGCAGATAAAGCTGACAACCGCTGAAAACACATCACTCGCTATCCGCGAAAGGCTGCCGTATCTGCTTTTATCAGCGTACTATTATATCTATCCCCCTATAGTCGACATACTTTCCAGTTGCTCGGATTCCCGCGAAGCCGCTTCAGCCTGAAATCCATCCTCAAACCGGTTCAACAATGCCTCCCGAATAGCTTCGGCAATTTTGTTGTCCCCGGAGCCATCACGAAGCATCCGCTTCAGATCCAGGCCCGGCTGTGCATACAGGCATGTCCGGAGCTGACCATCTGCGGAAACCCGTATTCTGGAACAACTGCCACAGAAAGACCTGGAATAGCCCTGAATAATCCCGATCTTCCCCGGATATCCGGGTACCCGGTATCTTGTGGACTTACCTTCCGAAGAATCCTGTTCCCTGGTAAGAGGATATGCGTCCCTGATAATCCTGAGAATTTCCCACCCGGTCACCTGTTGTTCGCTGTCCCACGTCATCCCGTTAAATGGCATCGGTTCGATAAAGCGAACAATCAGCGGGAGATCCCGGGTTAATCCTACAAAATCCGGAATTTCATGATCATTCAGACCGGGGAGTACCACCATATTAATTTTCACCCGGAAGCCCATCTGCAGAGCTTGCCGTACCGTATCAAGAGGACGCTCCGGTGATCTTCGTCTGGTAATACTCCGGAATGTGCCCGGTTCCAGACTGTCCAGACTGATATTCAGCCGGGAGACACCTGATGATTGGAGAGGCAACAGTTTCTCACTGAGTAACGTCCCATTCGTGGTAACGGCCAGAGTGAGGTCTTCCCGCAAACCGCTTATTTGCTGCAAAAAGTGCAGCAGACCTCTCCGGACAAATGGTTCTCCTCCCGTAATGCGGATCTTATCCACGCCCAGATGAGTGAAGATCCGGCAGAGACGGTGCATTTCTTCCCAGGTGAGGATCTTTTCTCTGGGAGACAGATCCAGCCCTTCCCCGGGCATACAGTACCGGCACCGAAGATTGCAGCGGTCCGTCACCGAAAGTCGCAGATAGTGCATGCGCCGGCCATAGTTATCATATACGACTGCTGACATGAAGATCCTCTCTGGTATTCACGTTTCTGAAATGTTGTTCCCTGGTGAAATGAACGAAGTTTACCCGCAAGCCCTGCAACCACAGTTTCAGAGAGCTGTCTGTTTCCAGGGCTTTTTCTGCCTCGGCAAGGGTATTTTGGTGATAACAGGCAGCCAGGGGTTGGATTCCTCCGGGGGTTTTCGGTACAATAGCCTGGAGCGCCGGAACCTTATTACGCTCCAGAGTATCCAACAATCGCCGGACTGATCCGGTATCCAGAAACGGCATATCGCACGCCTGGAAATAATGCCAGGAAGATTCCCCCTGTCTGAGGCCGGTAATCAGTCCGCTGAATGGACTGTACGTTTCGGATACATCTGAAAGGACGGGATATCCCAGGTGATTGTATTGCGACGGATCTTTGGCGATAATATCCATTGTCGGAAAGAGGGGTGCTGCTGTATCCAGGCATCGCTCCAATAATGAGCGGCCCTGATAAATATGCAGTGCTTTATCCTGACCGAACCGGCTGCTGCGGCCTCCTGCCAGAATATGTGCTGCGATGTGCATTGTTTCTCCTTCCGATTACGGGAGCGAGTCCCGGCGTTTCCGACCGGGACCGTACCGGCCCGGTGACCCTGTCCCTGTCTGTCCAGGGAGTTAGGTCACAGGGCTGAGAGAAACCCATGTGTTAGTACAGTTTCCCGAACACTATTATTCTAAGACAATTCGTTATGCAGAGTGATACATTGCATTTGTTTCCGGTGAAAATCTCATTTCCGGGAAATCCGGGATCTCTTAAAAGCGTTACAATCCGTTGATGCCCTGCAAAATCCGGCTTGTCCATTCCACTGGTTGGTATTCTCTGGTAAATACAAATGTTATGCCATTATCAGATCAGATTAAAGAGTAGGGCCTGCCATTCTCAATAATCGGACCATTTTCTCTTCTTTAAGTTAGGAAAATGATCCGGGTTGTCAAGTCTTAACAGGGGATGACTCTGAAAAGGTCGCACCCCTTCACGACACTTCCTCCACACCCACCACCCGCTCATATACACCCCGCGGCAAACTCTCGACCAAATACGGATCGTTCACCGGTACGAATCTCCGCCTCTCCAGCCTCCAAAATATCACCCGGAACAGCAGCCCAATCATCCCGGCAAATAAACCGATCTCCCAAATTCCCAGCGTCGGCTGCTCACCAAACAGACCGGGCATGACCAGGATATACAGGTCCAGCCAGTGCCCCAGCACCAATACCAGACTGACCTGAAACATGACTTTGTCACTTCGCTTGGTCGCTTTCGGCAATAACACCACAAATGGGATGAACCAGTTCAGCACCAGGTTTAGAAAGGAAAGAGACCCCCATCCGCCAAAATGCCGGAAAATATAGTACGAGGTCTCCTCCGGAATATTGGAATACCAGATGAGCAGATGCTGCGACACCCACATGTAAACCCAAAAGACACTCATGGACATCACGAGCTTCCCCAGATCGTGCAAATGGTCATCGGTGATGATATCATCAAATCCCAGATACCGAAGGATCACCGCAACTAACGTCACCATTGCCAAAGCGTTTAAAAACATCCCCGACAGAGTGATCAGCCCGAAGACCGTGCTGTACCAATGTGGCTGCAGGGACATCAGAAGATCGAAACTGGCAAAGATAAATGTAATCACACCAAACACCAGCAGCGCTGAGGAGTATTTCACATTGGTCCGTGTGTGCTCCACCAACCCATCTTCATCCTGTTTGCGCGAGTGTTTGACGATTCGCCGGCACAGAAATATCCATCCGGCGATATAGAACACCAACCGGCCGATAAAAAACGGCACATTGAGATAAATACTCTTCTCCTGTAATACCGGATCGTGGGCCACTACCGATTCATGACTCCATTCATACAGGGAATGAATTCCGAAAATCAAAATGAATATTCCTCCGGCTGCCCACGGCAAGAGCCCGGTAATCGTCTCAGGAATGCGCCGATACGCCGTCCCCCACGCAGCATTCGATGTGTACTGTATAGCGATAATAAACCCGGCCCCCAATCCCAACCCCAGCAGATAGAACTCCACGATCAGAAAGTTGGGCCAGATTCGCTCCTGGGCGAAGAAGAGTCCGGTCACGAAAGTGACTCCACCAACGCCCATGAGCAGATATAACCAGCGGTACCACTTATCCGGTATTTGCACTACCCGGTTCATCCGTTGTATCCTGTTCCGCTTGTTGTTCAAGATATTGTTCCTGGAGCTGCCGTATATAGAGCACCGTCTTCCACCTGTCCATCTTCGGTACTTGCCGGGCATACCCCGGCATAGTCTTCTGCCCGTAAGTCACGATATGAAACATCCTGCCGTCCGGCATATCTCTGGCGCTCTGCGCAGTCAGTGACGGCGGTGCCGGGTACCCCTTGATGGAAACCGGTCCGTTGCCCCCGCCACCGGCACCATGACAGGGGAGACAAAAATCCCGGTAGACTTGTTCACCGCGCACTATATCCGCCGAGGTTACGGAATCTACGGGAAGAGACAACTCTCTCCCGGCACGAACAGCTCCCATGGAATCCGGCCGGAAGTAGAGTGGCTCTTCATCTCTGGCTATAGTACCCGGCACCGGGGGCTGCTGGGTCTTTCCATCGGGATAAACGGGATTGGACGATTGCGTTTCGTAGCTCACTGCCTCGTACATATCCGGAAGTATCCGGTAGTTACGCTGATCGGGGCGCTGACCCAGAAAATAGCCGGCAACCAGAATTCCGGCAGCAATGACGACCACAATTCCGGTGAAAATCCTCATCTGCCGGCTCCCTCGGTTTCCCTGACTTCAACCGCATGATAATTTTCCCAGAGATCTCGCAGCTTCCCGGATTCAAATGACGCATCCCGTTCCCGAACCACCAGCACAAAACGATCATTGGTCACCCGTTTGTCAATCAACTGCGCCTTCTTACCGGGATAGAGACGGTTACGCACCAGCATCGTAATGACCACGCCAATCCCGCTAAAGAGCACCAGCAGCTCAAACGTCACCGGCAGATAGGCCGGCAGGGAATTAAACGGCCGGCCGCCCACATTCAGCGGCCAGTCAATG
>Ga0207797_1000554_pt1 | contig 28868 bp, 28 predicted proteins | sample PRCRCaboRojoPR_6_FD_187275 | JGI IMG/M metagenome (GOLD analysis project Ga0207797, IMG submission 187275) | Marine sediment microbial community from Cabo Rojo, Puerto Rico - PR CR 10% Liquid 1 (SPAdes) | ecosystem: Environmental > Aquatic > Marine > Coastal > Sediment | place: Cabo Rojo, Puerto... | reverse complement strand
GTGTTGTAGCTGTCCCAGTACATTCCCCCGTTGATGGTGCAACTACCCAAACCAAGGACAAACTTGGGCTGCATCATCTGTTCGTAGCTTCTTATAGCCCGTTTGAGCGTCTTTACCGATAGGTAACCAGAGATGATAAGGGCCGAGGATTGCCTTGGCGTAGGGCGCATGGCTACCCCAAAACGATACATGTCGAACCGTGGTGTGGTGAGTGGCGGCATTTCGATGCTACCGCAGCCTGTACCAAAGCCCAGTACCCAAATCGATTCAGCGCGCGCCCAGTTCAGGAATTTTTCAATAACACCCTTATGTGGGTCCCTGCGTTCGGGCCGCTCCTGGCTGAAGTAGTCCTTCATGGGTTCAACTTCAATGATTTGGCCATCCGGGGTTTCCACCTTCCGTTTTTTGTTGTAATCCTTCAGGAATTTATCGCGTGTTTCCTGAATCTTTTTTTCGTCGTCAGGTTTGATATTTTTATTTTCTTTTGTCATAAATCCTACAAAATTAGAATGATTGCCACAATGCCTAAAATAAGGGGTACCCTGAGGAACCAGGTTACCGACTGTTCTATTTTGAAGCGTGGGAAAACCACGCCCACAAAGATCGATACAAAATAGATCAGGAATGTCTTAACGATCAGCATCGGCCATGAGGTAGCGCCTCCGAAGAAGAGGTTCATATAGAGCACGGCTTCTATGACATGCAGTATTGGGGCATTTGTCCGTAAGATTCCCAGGTAGGAGCTATGGTATTCGGTTGGCGGGCCAATGGGTATTTCATTGGGTGCCCTGACCAGGTCAAACGGGGAATGCATGAAAATGCCCAGCATCGAAAGCAGGGCAGCCAGGGTGGCCACCGGGTTGGTAAAAAGGGTCCAGTTGGTGATCCCACCCTGCTGGGCGGCGACGATCTCATGCAGTGAAAGCGTGTTGTATTGTACTGCCAGCGCGATGACCGCCAGGGTAAACGGAAGCTCAACCGTGGTAACCTGTGATAATCCCCTGCTCACACCCATGGCCGAGTAAGGGTGACCGCCTTCACCAGCACCGAGCGCCATGCCCAGCATACCGAAAAATTTGATGTATAGGATAACCACCAGATCGCCTGCAAAGGAGAAATTGCTGAACAATTCCGAGCCATAGATGAGGGGCATGAACATTACCAGGCCCACACCACCCAGCAGACGAAATACCGGACCAAGCTGGAACATTACCCCGTGTTCAATGGAGTTGCGGTTGGAGTATAGTTTAACCAGGTTGATCCAGGGCTGATACCAACGGATGCCTATTCTTCTGGCTACTTTGGCCGTAAGTTTTCGCATGAGGGCTGACATGAGCAGACCCCAGTTGAGTATAATGAACAATCCCAGTAACGTGAACAGTACGCGTGTCAGTAAATCCATCAAAATCCTCCTGTTGTTATCAGATACACGATGACTACATAGGTTAACACATGAATTATGTAGGTCTGGCCATTGCCGTTATAAATGCGGCGGATCTGGTCGGCCAGCTCCTGTATGGAATCGGATATCCAGTTCCATATTCCTGTTATGCCCGGAGCCACCATAAAGCCCAGTGCCCTGTTGTAACCGGCAAACAGGTTATAGGACATATGCGTGGTTTCCGGTCTTTCCGGACGCTCAGCAGCATAAACAATATTAAACTGTTTTACTTTCTTCGCATTGCGGTTGAGCATGATCAGCCATAGTGTGATCAGCACGAAAAGGCCCATTACAATGACCATCACCTGGGTGCCGTTCCAGTATCCCAACTGGCCGATGGCAGTTCCATCTCCTTCCCATATCAATGGGGAACCTGGGAAGTACTGAGCGGTAACCTTACCAAAGGGCTTCAGCACCCATTCCGGGTTGGCAGAGAATACCATGATGCCCATGATTAATGTATAGGCTGGTATCAGGAACCAGGGGGAAATTTCTTTTACCATCCGGTGCCTGTCTTTGAGCTGTCCCAGGAATACGCTGTGGATTAACCGGTATAAGTATAAAAATGCAATGATGCCTGAGAAGAAGACTACACCTCCCTGAAAATACCAGCCACGTTCGATACCGGCATTATAGAAAAGCCATTTACCGGCAAATCCTGATAATGGCGGCATACCGGCCAGTGCTACAATACCGATCAACACCGCAATAAAGCTATAGGGCATGCGTTTGATCAGTCCGCCCATTTCATACATGTAATGGGTGTTTAATCGAAGCACGATACCCCCGATGATAAGGAACAACACGGCCTTATACATAAAGTGGTTGATGGTATAGGTGAAACCTGCCAGCCAGCCCACATGGGTCATAATGGCGAACGCAAACAGAATATACCCCAGTTGACCGATACTGGAATAGGCCAGCAGGCGCTTGGCATCTTCCTGAAATACGGCGCTGAGGTTACCGATAAGGGCAGTGAGGGCACCCAGCCATCCCAGAATATAAATCAGCGGATGGTCGGCGGCGCTTTCTGCTCCCATACCAATAAAGAGCAATACCAGCCCAAAGACTCCAGCTTTAAGCAGAATGGCCGAAACCATAGGGGAGACGTCCGATTCTGCTTCTGCGTGGGCTCCGGGCAGCCAGATATGAACTCCCAGTGTAGCCGTCTTGGTCATGAATCCAATGGCAATCAGGATGGAGGCCCAGGTTGCCAGTGAAGATATATTGGCCAGGGCATCAAGGCCCGGTATACCGCTGCCTGCATAGGCAAGACCGAATCCTGCCAGCATCAGGTAGGCGCCGCCCACAGAGAAGAGCATGTAGCTGTATCCATGAGTTATGGAATACTTTCCGCGTATGATCAAAATGTAGGATCCGATGGTCATCAGTTCCCAGGCAAAGAAAAACTGCAGCATGGTGTCGGCTGTAAGTAATTGCCCAAGGCCTACATACATAAGCAGTACAGCAGGATAGAATCCTTTCCGCTTGCCTTTGTAAGCAAATCCGGCCAGCAGGGTCAGTATTCCGCCAATAATGAAAATGATGCTGAAGATGAACCGCAACCCTTCTGATTCGTAGAGCCCTGGCATGATCATGTAACCGTAATAGGCCAGTGTAGCTATGGCAAGGATATTTTTAATTCTTGCTGGCAGGAAGTCGAGGAAAAAGATGACAACAACTGCTGCCAGGGGTAGGAAGTTGAGGTTTCCTGCGCCGGTGGCTATGGGGGTGGCAAAGTAGCCCAGTATGAAAAGTCCGATTCCAGCAATCGCAACAGGTAAAATTTTGTTCCAGGGGATCTTATAAGCTGGTAATTCCTGATGCTCCAGTTTTAGTGCATAACCCAGCCATCGAAACAGGTATACCCCTTCCAAAAATGATCCCAGCAGAATGACTATTACCCATACAAATCCTGAACCTGCCGATAGCTGCATGATCAGCTCCCATTTGGCGAAAAATGAAGGAAATGGAGGGAATCCGATCAATGCAAAGACAAAGATGCCAAAAATGGCCAGCATGAAGGGTTTTCTGCGTAAAATAGACCAATTGCGAATGTTATCCTGGTTGATAATACCGGTCAGCCAGAAAAGTCCTGCCTTTGCCAGATAATGACTGATCAGAATACCGTAAGCAATCAGGGTGAGCTTTTCGCCCAGGTATTGGGAAAGTCCTACAACCATTACCAGTAGACCAATCTGACCCACCGAAGAATATCCAAGCAGCCTGCGTGCATTGCTTTGCTTGATGCCAAGCAGGTTTGATCCAATAAAGGTTAGTCCTCCCAGGGTGGCAAACATATTTTGCCATGCCCCGCCGGCAACGGGCAGGAGCTTATGGAGTACAAATACCATGGCAGAAGCAAATGCCGCCGATACCAGGGCTGCCAGTCCCGGGTGGGCTCCCTCGTAAAGGTCCAGTGCCCATCCATTGGCCGGGAATGGCTTCAGCTCCAGGGCAACGGCTATCAATATCAGGAAAACAGCCACCATGCCGCCTTTTACTGCCGTGAGATTGGCATCAATAATGTCATCGATATAGAGGGAGCCTGCATATTGATAAATAAAAATAAGTCCTACCAGCAGAAGGCCTGAAATGATGCTTGCTGCAATCAGGTATTTAAAACCTGCCGATAAAGCCTTATTGTCACGCTGAAGCAATACCAGGCCGGCGATGGCTATACTGCTTACCTCCAGGAAAACGAAGAGGTTGAAAAGGTCTCTCGTCATGATCATCACATTCAAACCCACGAAGAGCAGCATGTAGACGATCATGGAATTCACCCCCTGCTTTTTCAGTCTTTCCCAAAGGTACAAGCCTCCCAGCAGACCGATTAAATTGACGATGGCGGTAAAAAAGGCTTCCATTTCGCCCATCTTAAGGTTGATTGAAAAGGGTGGCCTGAAACCGGCGGTATAGGTATAATGTGGTGCATAATCTGCAAATCCTATAGACCATAGCCACTGGAAGGAGATAAAGGTCATCAGGGTAAGGGTTAGCAGCATGAGGGTTCCTGGTACATCTCTCCCGGCTTTTTTGGTTAATCCGAGTAGAAAGGCAATTCCAAGTCCTGAAGCGACAATATAAATTGGTTCTACCATTTGAGATCGTTAAAATTTTTGATATCAAGTGTTTTATTTCGTTGATATAACCTGAGGGCATACGCAAGCATCAGGGCAGTAATACCCAGGCCAATGACAATGGCTGTAAGCACCAATGCCTGTGGAAGCGGATCAACGATTTCCTGAGCCGCGTTTTTGAGGTTTACCGCCTCATCCAGTATGGGGGCCGTTTTGCCTTTTACATACCCCACGCCCACCATGACGATGTGAATACCAGTGTCAAACAGTGAGAATCCTACAATCATCCTGATGATGTTGTGCTTGGTTAAAATTCCCCACAAACCGATAAGTATGAGCAATATTCCCGCGATGATCGCTATATGTGACAGACTGATCTGTTCCATTATATTTCTTCTTTCTGAGTTTTCTGTAGATTGCTTACAATACCCGATAGCTCGGATCCTACCTTCAGCCCGATGAATATGTAGATGATGGGTATGGCCCCCGCGCTGATCAACTCTCCGAAATCACCAGTACCCAGGATGGTGTTGTCCAGAAATCCATCCGCCAGTATGATGCCGAGCACTCCCAACAGTAGGAATGAGAATCCCGAGATAGATTCCAACAGGGAGATGATGGTATGATTGACTTTTTTAACGGGGTTTGCCAGCAGCATCAGGACCAGACCTGATGCAAGGATGGCGCCACCCTGAAATCCGCCGCCCGGTGTAAGGTGCCCATTGATGAAAACATATACGCCAAACAAGAAGATAACGGGAGTAATGACCCGGGCTGCTGTTTCCAGTATTTCACTGGTCTTCCTCACGTTTTCAGAAGTTTTTTCGTTTTGTTGTTTCGTTTTCAAAAAGAACCCGATGATGGAAGCTGCCAGGAAAAGAATGGTTACCTCACCCAGTGTGTCGAGACCCCGATAGGTAACAATAACAGCGGTAACCAGGTTGGCTGCACCTACTTCTTCAGGACCTTTTTGGGCATAGCGGGTAGCGATCTCATTGAGTTCCTCGTTTGCACCCACCAGGCCATAAGATCTGAAAAGCATGACAGCAAAAACAGCCAGTATGGCTAAGACAAATATTTTTTTAAGCATGATCCTTCCTGTTTTTTCTGATTTTGTTCAGTACATAGAAGAAAATGATGGTCGACAGGCCACTTCCTATTGCTGCTTCCGTCATGGCTACATCCGGCGCTGCCAGCAGCAGGTAGAACACCGAAGCAAACAGGCTTACCACACCTGCTGCGATGACGGCTACCACCAGCTTCTTGTTTTCCACTGCTATAATGGCCATAAGCAGAATGGCCAGGGCAAGTATGATGGCTATCAGTTTGATCATGTATTATCAGATTTTTTATCGTTAACAGCAATGTATTCCTCCTCATCCCTGTATTTATCCACCAATGTGGATTTGGTGAGGGGTACTTTGATATAATGAGACGCCCTGGCCAGTACATGGGACGAAACCGGGTTGGTAATGATTACCGATATGATCAGAATGAGCAATTTGCCCCACCATCCGGGCACGATCAGTAAAATACCGGTGAAAGTAAGGATGGTACCCAGTGTAGATGCTTTTGTGCCTGCCTGGATCCGGTTATAAGGATCAGGCATCCTCAATAAGCCTATTGAGCCCAGCAGCAGAAATATGCTTCCTGCAAGTGTGATGAATGCTCCTATTACAGCGAGTAGGTTCATATCTTTATAGTCCTTTTTCCAAATAACGTGCGACAATTAGAACTCCAAGAAAACTGAGAATACCATAAACCATGGCGATATCCAGGTAGATGATCCTGTTGGCGAAGTAAGCAACAGTTGCAATGATGGCCAGTGAGGAGATGGTCATTACATCAAAGGCAATGATGCGGTCTGTGTAGGAAGGACCTTTTACAAACCTTATGATCGCAAGAATAATAGCCACAAGCATGATCCCTGCCGCTATTGTAAGAATTGTTTCAACCATATATCTTCTCCAGGTATTTTTCGAATTTACGAACGATCTTTTCCGTGGCTTCTTCGATATTTTCCGTTTTTACATCGATCCAGTGAATATATAAAGTGTCCTCTACCATATCTATGGTAAGTGTTCCGGGAGTCAGCGTTATGGAATTGGCCAGTATCATACGTCCCATTTTTGACCTGAGCCGGGTTTTGACCTCCACAATCCCTGGTTTGATTGGGAGTGCAGGAGTTATCACCCTGCGTGCCACATCGAGATTCGATTTAATTAGTTCATAAAGAAAGACAATGATGTATATGAATGTGTAAATCAATGCTGCGGGAGTGAGCTTTAATTCCGAGAAAACATCGCATCTGGAACAGAATATCAGGGAAATTCCCAGTGAAAGCAATGCACCTATACCCAGGATCATCGGATCCAGTGTATTGTTCAATAATATCCAGAAAATGAATGCGATTGTAAATGAAACGAAAATATTCTTTAGCTTCATGCTTAATAATTTACAATTCTATATATCTAAAATTATCGATTTAACAAAATTATGATTAATATCCAGAAGACCGATATTCTGCTATGTTTTGTATACAATATAATAGATTGTTGCAGTTTCATAGAAAAGTAGATATAGATTTATGATTTTATTGATTTATGTTTAAATAATTAATATATCTTTGCCCCGATTTTTGACAGGAACGTTTGTTCTATGGCTAAAGCAGAAACGGTATGCCCAGATTGTCAATATAAATCACCCTGTTTTGAGCAGTTGAATAAGGAAGAACTCCTTTTCGCAAGTAAAAGTAAGGTTCAGGTACGGTACAGGAAGGGAGAGACCATTGCCAAACAGGGTGCATTTGTGACTCATGTATTGTATGTCAAACATGGTTTGGTGAAAATCTACAGGGAGCATAGCCGGGAAGCCAACCTCATCTATGATATTCTGCCCGCCGGATCTCTGGTAGGATTATCCGGTCTTTTTTACAGCAAGACTTTTCAGTTTTCGGTAGCGGCTTTGACCGATAGTGCCATTTGTTCAATTGACCGGGAGGTGCTGGAAAAACTGGTCATGGATAATGGAGCTTTTGCACGTTCCGTTGTGGAATCCCTGAACAATGGGTTTAATCACCTGCAAAACAAGATGGTCAGCCTGACACAGAAACAGACGAAGGGTAAACTGGCTGATTCCCTATTATACCTTTCAGAAAAGGTGTTTTTATCCAATGTCTTTACCAGTAAACTGACCAGAAATGATCTTGCGGAGTTTAGCGGTATGTCTATGATGAGTGTTGTAAGAACCCTGCAGGAATTCATCAGAAAGGGTTATCTTGAAGAGCGTGAAGGGAAAATACATATTCTGGATATGCATGCTCTGGAACAGATTAGTCAGGAAGCCCTGTGATTCTTGTGTTTAGGGATATTGTGATTGCTTTAATGAACGAAAATTGACAAACATTTTTTTGTGTTAATTGTTGAACAGGTAAAACAAGATTTGGGAGTAATCAAAATATATATATCTTTGTTAGAAATTTCACAATTTGTCAGAGATGCCAGATGTACACAAAATTAGACGAGGCTTAAATATACCCCTGAAAGGGAAAGCAGAAAAAGTAATCCGAAACGCGGATCCTGCCCGATATTATGGTGTTAAGCCAGGCGATTTTAACGGGATACGCACAAAATTAATGGCCTGGCCTGGTGACAGGGTTAAAGCAGGTAATCCTTTATTCTACAATAAATTGCAACCTCATGTAAAATATCCTTCCCCGGTGAGCGGAAAAATTAGTGAAGTGCATCGCGGAGAAAGAAGGAAAATTCTTGAAGTTGTGGTAGAGGCTGATTCCATTATGGAATATGAAGACTTTGGAAAAGGAGAGCCACAGGATATGTCAAGGGATGACATTGTGGATAAATTGACGCAATCCGGTTTATGGGCATTTATCCGGCAAAGGCCCTATTCCATTGCTGCGAATCCCGAAGATGATCCGAAGGCCATTTTTATCTCAGGTTTTAATACGGCTCCGCTTGCTCCTGATAATGATTTTTTAATTAAAGGTGAAGGGGAAGATTTTCAACGCGGTGTAGATGCATTAACCAAATTGACTTCCGGTAAGGTGCATCTTAACCTGAATTCAGACTATCCCCCGTCAGAGGTATTCACAAAGACAAAGGGAGTTCAGATCAACTGGTTTACCGGTCCACACCCTGCCGGCAATGTGGGCGTTCAAATCAACAGAATTGATCCCATCAACCAGGGAGAAGTGGTTTGGTATGTGTATCCGCAGGACATCATTACCATTGGACGGCTTTTTGGAAAAGGAATATACGATGCTTCAAAAGTCATTGCCTTAACGGGATCGGAGGTTAAAAAACCGCTCTATTACCGATTGCTCAGGGGAGCCAGTATTGAGAATCTCGTACGTGATAATGTGGAAACAGGCAATGTAAGGTACATCAGCGGTAGTGTACTTACGGGGGAAAAGATCAGCAGTGAGGGGTACCTGGGTTTTTATGACGATCAGGTCACCGTGATCCCGGAGGGGGATTACCACGAATTTCTTGGGTGGGCCAAGCCCGGATTTAACAAATTCAGTATGTCCAGGACATTTTTCTCCTGGCTGCAGCCCAACAGAAGATACCGATTGGATACGAATTTGCATGGTGGTGAACGAGCCTATGTCGTTTCAGGAGAATATGAAAAGGTATTCCCCATGGACATTTATCCGGTTCAACTCATAAAGGCCATCATGATTGAAGATATTGAACTGATGGAGAAATTGGGAATCTATGAAGTGGATGAAGAGGATTTTGCCCTTTGTGAATTTGTATGTACCTCAAAAACACCGGTTCAGTCAATTGTTCGACAAGGGCTTGATATGATGCGTGAGGAGATGACTTAACTGATGTTGAACATTAAACTATTTTCCTGTAAATGAAACCTTTAAGAAGATTTCTTGACAATATAAAACCCCATTTTGAAAAGGGTGGTAAGTTTGAAAAGTTACATTCCACCTTTGATGCATTTGAAACTTTTCTGTTTGTCCCGGATAAGGTAACGACCCAGGGGTCCCATATCCGGGATTATATAGATATGAAGCGGACAATGAGTCTGGTGGTTATTTCGCTGATCCCCGCCTTGTTGTTTGGTATGTGGAATGTGGGCTATCAGCATTACCTTGCCACGGGCCAGGAAGGCACCACGCTGGAGCTTTTCTGGGAAGGATTTAAGCTGGTGTTGCCCATTGTTGTGGTTTCCTATGTTACGGGGCTGGCCATAGAGTTTGCTTTTGCCCAGATCAGGGGACATGAGGTGAACGAAGGTTTCCTCGTAAGCGGCATGTTGATACCACTCGTTTTACCGGTGGATGTCCCGTTGTGGATGGTGGCTGTGGCTACAGCTTTTGCCGTGATTATCGGAAAAGAAGTTTTTGGAGGTACCGGAATGAATATCCTTAACCCTGCGCTTACTGCCAGGGCTTTTCTCTTCTTTGCCTATCCGGCCTACATGTCGGGTAACCAGGTATGGACACACGGATTAATGGAAGGTGAAGGAATTGTCGATGGATTCTCAGGAGCAACGCCTCTTTCTATGGCAGCAGAGGGTAATGTAGGTAATATACCCCCTGTCAGTGACATGTTTTTTGGTTTTATACCGGGATCGATTGGTGAAACCTCCGTGGTGGCCGTGGCAATTGGAGCAGTCATTTTATTATTTACCGGTGTAGGAAGCTGGCGTATCATGCTGTCCACATTTGTCGGTGGACTTGTGATGGGGCTTATTCTCAATCTTTTTGCTGTGAACCCGTTTATGGAGATACCGGCATGGGAGCACCTTATTATGGGCGGCTTTGCTTTCGGGGCAGTGTTTATGGCTACTGATCCGGTTACTGCCGCAAGAACCAAAAAGGGTAAATATATTTACGGGTTCCTTATAGGTTTGCTGGCCATTTTGATAAGGGTAGTCAACCCTGCTTATCCTGAAGGGGTGATGTTGGCGATTCTGCTGATGAACGTTTTTGCCCCCTTAATTGATCATTATGTTGTGGAATCAAATATTAATAAACGTCTGAAAAGGGCTGAAGTCAAAGCAGCCTGAAAAATATACCAGATATGAAGCAGTTTAGTAATACATATATTTTTACATTTTCCGCCATCATGGTGGTTACCGTAGCTGCCGTACTTTCTGTAGTTGCCATGCAGCTGCAGCCCATGCAAAAGAAAAATGTTGAAATCAATAAAAAACAGAATATCCTTCTTTCTTTGAACATTGAAAGTTCCAAGGACAGTGTCCTTGCCAAGTATGATCGGTATATCACCGACAGCTATGTCATCAATTCTGAAGGTGAACGGAAAGAAGGAATAGATGCTTTTTCGGTCGATCTGAGCAAAGAGATTGCTAAACCCGTTGAAGAAAGGAATCTTCCTGTATTCGTTGGAACGGTGAAAGACAGTACCCAATATGTGGTTCCCGTCAGGGGCAAAGGATTGTGGGGACCGATATGGGGCTATGTTGCCCTGAAAAACGATTTCAATACCATCTACGGAACCAATTTCAGTCATGATAGTGAAACTCCCGGTTTGGGCGCAGAAATAGCAAATCGTCCATTCCAGAAACAATTTATAGGAAAGAAGATATTTAATGAGCAGGGAGATTTTGTATCTGTAAATGTTGTTAAAGGAGGTGCACCTGAGGGTGCTACTCATGCTGTTGATGGTATCTCAGGTGGTACCATCACCAGCAAAGGTGTAGACAATATGCTCGAAGATGTTATTGGAGCATATATACCTTATTTTAAACAAATGCGGAATAAAAGGAGTTAGTTATGAGTCAGGATAGAGAGCCGCTATTTTCGGCGAAAAACATGAAATTGCTAAAAGAGCCACTGGACGATTCGAATCCGATCACCGTCCAGGTACTCGGTATATGTTCGGCTCTGGCCATTACTGTTAAACTTGAACCCTCAGTAGTAATGGCACTTTCGGTTGTTTTTGTGATGGCCGTTTCGAATGTGGTGGTTTCATTGCTTCGGTCGAGTATACCACCCAGGATTCGAATTATTGTGCAGCTTACCGTAATTGCTTCCCTGGTGATTCTGGTGGATGAGTTTCTGGCAGCGTTTGCCTACGAAGTAAGCAAGCAGTTATCGGTATTTGTGGGTTTGATTATTACCAACTGTATCATCATGGGCCGTCTGGAAGCTTTTGCTCTGAGCAATAAGCCCTGGCCCGCATTCCTCGATGGTGTTGGCAATGCAGCCGGTTATGGTGTCATCCTGGTGATAGTAGGTTTTGTGAGGGAACTGTTTGGATCAGGTACCATCTGGGGTTACCAGGTAGTTCCCCAGAGCTTTTACAGCGGAGGATATGAAAATAACGGCCTGTTTATTCTACCCCCAATGGCACTCATAACCGTAGGCATCATTATTTGGGTCCAGCGTTACAGAAACAGAAAACTGATTGAAGAAAGATAACATTAAAACTGGCGAGCGATGGAAAATCTAGTCAACATATTCGTTAAGTCCATATTCGTTGATAACATGATATTTGCCTATTTTTTGGGCATGTGCTCTTATCTGGCCGTTTCAAAAACTGTAAAAACATCTACAGGTCTGGGGTTGGCCGTGATTTTTGTACTGGGTATTACAGTGCCCTTGAATTATTTAATACATAATTATATGCTTAAAGAGGGTGCATTGACCTGGCTAAGTCCGGCTTTTTCAGACGTAGACCTCAGTTTTCTCAGTTTTATTTTATTCATTGCGGTAATTGCTTCAATGGTACAATTGACCGAGATGGTGATTGAAAAATTTTCTCCTACCCTCTATAGCAACCTGGGAATTTTTCTGCCATTGATAGCGGTTAATTGTTCCATACTGGGTGGATCCTTGTTCATGCAGGAAAGAGCATACAACACCCTGGCAGAGGCAACCGCCTTCGGTTTGGGTTCCGGAGTAGGATGGTTCCTTGCCATCATTGGCATAGCAGCTATCCGGGAAAAGATTCGCTATTCCAATGTGCCCGCTCCCTTGAGAGGACTTGGCATCACGTTTATTATCACAGGACTGATGGGTATTGCTTTTATGGGATTCATGGGCATAGAACTATAACGAAGTAAAAACTATAACACAAATGATTTTACTGGCAACGAATACAACAATTATCCTACTAAGTATAGCTGTTTTTCTATTCATCATTCTAGCACTGGTACTTATCTTGCTTTATGCAAAGAAAAAGCTTACCCCTTCAGGAAATGTGAAGCTTAAAGTAAACGATAAAGAGTTCACGGTTGAACCGGGCCAAACGATCCTGTCCGCACTTTCCGGACAGGGTGTTTATTTGCCTTCAGCCTGCGGAGGCCAGGGAACCTGTGGGTTATGTACCTGCCAGATACTGGAAGGAGGGGGTAGCATCCTGCCAACAGAAAAAGGATTTTTCACCCGCAAGGAAGAGATGGAAAACTGGCGGCTGGGATGCCAGGTGAAGATCAGGAATGATATGACCCTTAAAGTGCCGCCAGAGGTGATGGATATTAAGAAATACGAGTGCGAGGTGATATCCAATCAGAATGTGGCTACTTTTATTAAGGAATTTGTCCTTAAATTGCCCGAAGAAGAGGAAATGAACTTTGAACCCGGTGGATACATTCAGCTTGATGTCCCCAAGGTCGAGGTAGACTTTTCAAAGGATGTTGAAGTGGAGGAAGAATTTAAAGATGAGTGGGATCGTTTTGGGCTATGGGATTTAACAATGAAAAACAACGAAGATACCTTCCGGGCATATTCTATGGCCAACCATCCTGCAGAGGGACAGATCATCAAGCTAAACGTCAGGATCGCCACACCACCATGGGATCGTTCCAAGGGAAGATTCATGAATGTGAATCCTGGTATATGTTCTTCCTATGTTTTTTCCAGGAAACCCGGCGACAAGGTTACGCTTTCCGGTCCTTACGGTGACTTCTTTATAAAGCATACCGATAAGGAGATGATGTATGTCGGAGGTGGTGCGGGAATGGCGCCTCTGCGTTCACATATTTTTCATTTGTTCAAGACCCTGCAAACCGACCGAAAAGTATCTTACTGGTATGGAGCCCGGTCGAAACGGGAGATATTCTACGAAGAGGATTTCAGGGAGCTTGAAAGGCAATTTCCTAATTTTTCCTTCCATATTGCACTCTCAGAACCAAAAGAAGAGGACAACTGGGATGGTCCCGTGGGATTCATTCACCAGGTGGCCTATGAAAATTATCTGAGCACGCTTGAGGAACCCGAGGAGATTGAATATTACATTTGTGGCCCTCCGGTGATGAATGATGCAGTGCAGAATATGCTGTACAATCTGGGAGTACCCCAGGAAATGATTGCCTATGATGACTTTGGTGGTTAATGAGTTAAATGATTGAATGCGTGAATGCTTAAATGCTTAAATGAATGAATTACAGTGGATTTTATGTGTTCGATGATCCGGACTATAAAAACAAAACTCAGTCAACCAATCAACCAGTCATCCCCAATCGCCCAATCATTCATGAATTCAATCTATCGGAATTAAGAAAAAGAGGGCTTCGAATCATCCTCCCATCCGTTTTATTGGTTTTATTGACTGCCTGTACCAATCTTCCCGGGAGCGGGGAGAAGAATTATATGGAGATTCGCGGGCTGACCCAGGGTACAACCTATATGGTGAAATACAGTTCTGCCGATTCAACGAATTACCATCCTTACATCAGGGATATCCTGGAAGAGATTGATTCTTCGATGTCAACCTACCGTGATAATTCCATTATTTCCAGGATTAACCGGAATGAAGATTCGGTCATAGTCGATGAACATTTTAGGGCGGTTTACCAAACTGCGCAAAAGGTTTCCCGAATGACCGACGGCGCTTTTGATATTACTGTGGGTCCACTGGTAAATGCCTGGGGATTTGGTCCTTCAGGAAAGACAGATCTGGATAGCACCGAAGTGGACAGTTTGCTTGAATTTTTGGGTTATCAAACCATCAGGTTGGAGGATGGGATCATTTATAAGGAGGACGCTCGCACCATGATCGATATGAGCGCCATAGCACAGGGATATGCTGTTGACGAAATTGCTGATTTTCTTGAAGGTAGGGGAGTGAATGACTACCTCGTGGAAATAGGTGGGGAAGTATCCACCAAAGGTAAAAATCCTGATGGAGACATCTGGCGCATAGGGATCGACAAGCCGGTTGACAGCAGCAATATGGCGCAACGGCAGCTTCAGGCCATTGTGAGCCTTAAAAATCAATCCATTGCTACCTCAGGAAGCTATCGGCAGTTTTATGTTAAGGATGGAGTTAAATATTCTCATACCATCAACCCCAAAACGGGATATCCGGTGAGACATAACCTGTTGAGCGTTTCGGTTTTTGCAGAAAGCTGTGTCTTCGCCGATGCATTGGCCACTGCCTTTATGGTTATGGGCAGGGAGAAAAGCAAGCGCCTGCTGGAAAAAAACAAAACGCTGGGAGGTTATTTTATATATTCTGATGATCAGGGGAATTACAAGGTAGAAAGTACCGAAAATGTAAAGGATCTGATCAAAAACCTATGACCAGATCCTGCAAAGGTTAATATGGCTATTGGTACATTTTATTCTCCTGGTTCGGTTCCGTGACCGCAGCTATCTTCTTCTCCACAGGAGCATGAAATGCCTTTCTCCCTTAACTCTGGAGTAACATTGGTACATGATCCCCCGTGGAATTCCCCCTGCTTTTTAAGGAGCATTCTCACCGATAATCCGATCAGCGCTATAAGCAGGATGATAATAGCCGGTAATAACATCTTGAGTATCGTCATCTCTAAACCTCCCTTTTTACAATTCACACGCGTTTAAAATATTTATCAAAACAGACTTTATAAGGACTGCTTTCTTATATTTGAACAAATTTCTTTTTTCTTCTGTTCAAATTCCCCAAAACTTTATTGGTGTTATTTCTGCCTATGGCTTTGTAAATTGTTGTTGTGGTTTGGATTTATCCCACAATACTTTTATTTTTAGCGATTCAAAAAATAACCCTTTATTATCCAATGATCAGAGATTTCTTTCGAAGAACCACTTTCACGAATGAAACCGTCAAGTTGATCTTTTTAGCAGCATTGGTGGGTATAGTTTCTGCTTTCATTGCTATAGGGTTTCGGTATCTTCTTTTCTTTTTCCAGAACATGTTTTTTTTCCAGGAGGTTTCAGGAGTTGAGGTCAGCCCGGTGAATCATGATCTTGGATTATGGGTGATACTGGTTCCTGCCATCGGAGGTATTCTCGTCGGGTTAATTACCAAGTATATCGCAGGTGAGGCTAAGGGTCACGGAGTACCGGAAGTAATGGAGTCCATCGCTTTGCATGGGGGTAAAATGCGTCCGAGAATTGTTTTGTTTAAAGCATTGGCCAGTGCACTTTCTATTGGATCGGGGGGCGCTGTAGGCCGTGAAGGACCAATCATTCAGGTTGGTTCAGGTGCGGGCTCGACCATTGGTCAAATGCTAAAACTCGACAGTGACCAGGTGAAGATACTGGTCGGTTGTGGAGCAGCAGGTGGAATAGCGGCGACTTTCAATACCCCTGTTGCGGGAATCATTTTTGCCCTGGAGATCATACTTCTGGAGCTTAAATCCCGTTCTTTTATTTCGCTTGTAATTTCTTCCTTTTTCGCAACAACTGTTTCCAGGGTCATCCTTGGGTCCCATCCTGCCTTTGAGATTCCAGCCTACTCATTTGTTAGTTTATATGAGATTATCTTTTACCTGGTACTGGGTATCCTGGCGGGCCTAACTGCCATACTGCTGATCAGGATGGTATATGATACCGAACATTTTTTTGAGCATCGGGTCAGAATTCCCGCATTTCTGAAACCTGCACTGGGTGGTTTAATAGTCGGGATAATAGGTTTTTTTCTTCCCCAGGTTTTTGGTTATGGATATGGTACCATCAGTGAATTGTTGAATCAGGAAGTAATCCTTGGTACTGTTATCCTTTTGTTTATTTTTAAGATCATTGCCTTTGTAGTTACTCTTGGATCAGGAGCTTCGGGGGGCATTTTTTCACCCTCCCTTTTTATTGGTGCGGCCTTGGGTGCTGCCTTCGGATGGATAATCAATGCTCCATATCCTGAAATAACTGCACCAATTGGGGCCTATGCACTGGTAGGCATGGCTGCAGTATTCGCCGCCGTTTCCAGGGCGACTTTCGCAGCGATCATCATTATATTCGAAATGACACTGGATTACAATATCATTTTGCCTCTTATGTTTTCCTGTGTGATTGCCGATCTTGTTGCATGGAGCATCTCGCCCGACACAATTTATACCAAGAAACTCAGCTTAAGGGGTATTCGCATTTCACAGGATATGGAAGCCAATATACTCGATACGCTTCGGGTAGAAGATGTAATGAGTATCACCTACGGGGCAGATGAAGATGAAAAAATAAAAAATATTTATGAGCGCTTTATCGAGGGGAATTACAATACTACCTGCATCATAGATAAAGACAGAAAACTGAAAGGGGTTATTTCTCTGAAAGATATCAATAAACTGTCCCGGGAAAAATGGAATCAACTGATTGGCGATTTTGCACACAAACCCCAAACAGTAGCCTACTCCGGTGAAACATTAAGCGACGCGTTGTACAAAATGACCACACACAATGTTGAATCATTACCAGTGGTAAATAATACAACTGATAACAAGGTAATTGGACAGGTTTCGAGGACTGAGATTATCAGCAGAATGCATTAATTATTATTTTTGATGCTCTTTTTTATTCACGAATCAAATGTTTGTTTTATATGGAAGCTACACTTTACTACGAACTAAATACTGAAAACAGGGATTTTGCGAAGCGAATGCTAAGATTTTTAAGAAATAACTTCTGGCTTTATATACCTGATTTAATCCTTCTTGTTCTGCTTGTTTTGCCACCATACCAGATGGAAAAAACACTGATGATTATTTCCGGCCTCGTGGTGCTGGGATTTCGTGATCTGGTGGTAATACGACGCAGTACCTATTATCTCAGCCAGTTCAAGGTGGAAGAACAGATGGTTTCGTTTTCCATACTGAGGTATAATCAGCCATATCTTACCCGGAAGAATCACATTTCAAATGTTGAACTTGTCAGGGAGTATCGACCTTACAGGCTCCTGATCAAGGAAAATAATGCGGTGATACATCAGCAGTATGCTTTGGGATACTGGAACAAGGCAAAACTGGAAGAATTATACAGGAAATTTAATGATTTAAAGCAGGATGTGTCGATGGAGTCCATGTTTAAAAGGAGCTTATGAATCAATTGTAGCATAATATATACTGTGTGAACAGGAAGAGAACCATGTCGAACTTAAAATTCATATTATGAGTGAAATTTTACAGTCAATTGACGAAGCCATTGTTGCTTATAACGATTATGTGGGTGGATATGCCTTGCTGGTGTTGCTCATCCCTACGGGTTTGTATTTTATATTCAAGCTGAAATTTCTGAATATTACCAAGCTGGGACATTCCCTTAATGTAATCAGGGGCAGTTATGACAGAGCTGAAGACAAAGGAGATATCAATCATTTCAGTGCACTTTCAACAGCTCTTTCTGCTACCGTTGGTACAGGAAATATCGTGGGAGTTGCCCTGGCCATTTACTTTGGTGGTCCCGGGGCGGTATTCTGGATGTGGATCACCGGTTTTCTTGGGATGATACTGAAATATGTTGAATGTACACTTTCCAACAAGTACAGAAAATTCAACAGTGATGGCACTGTTACCGGGGGACCCATGTACTATATGGAATTTGGACTCAAAGATAAGCTGGGTAAATTTGCCAGGATACTGGCCCTGATATTTGCCGTGGCTACCATGGTTTGTTCCCTGGGTACAGGCAATATGGCACAGTCCAATTCAATATCGGATGCTTTGATGACCAACTATGCTGTTCCTCATTGGTTTACCGGGCTGATTCTGACAACACTCGTCTTGTTGGTTATTGTAGGTGGAATCCGGCGTATTGCCGAGGTAACTTCCAGGCTGGTTCCGTTTATGGCTGTTTTATATTTTATCAGCGCCGTAGTTGTTCTTGTGGCCAACTATAATGATGTACCGCAGGCTTTCCAGCTCATTTTCCATGATGCCTTTACAGGTACTGCGGCTACCGGAGGTTTTGTAGGTTCTACCTTTATGATGACCCTGCTTTGGGGAGTCAGGAGGGGATTGTTTTCCAATGAAGCAGGACAGGGTTCGGCGGCTATTGCCCATGCGGCAGCAAAAACCAAGTACCCGGCCCGTGAAGGTCTCGTGGCTTCAGTCGGACCCCTTGTGGATACATTGATCATATGTACTCTTACTGCTCTCCTGATCATCGTAACCGGTACCTGGGATTCCGGTGAAAAGGGCGTCGGCATGACCATTCTCGGTCTTTCAAAAGGATTGACCAGGCTGGGTATAGAACACACCGGCCGTCACATTGTTGGGGTAGGTCTGCTTTTGTTTGCTTTTTCCACGATGATCAGCTGGTCCTATTACGGATCCAGGGCAGCCAATTACCTGATGGGTGAAAAAGCAATTAAGCCCTACAGCTATGTATTCGGTCTTTTTGTCTTCCTGGGTTCCATATGGGGTATCGACCTGGTATGGCACTTTGTAGATATGGTGATAACCTTTATGACCATTCCCAACCTGATCGCATTATTATTGCTTGCGCCAGTGGTATGGAAGGAAACCAAAAAATATTTTGCCCAGATGGAGAAGATTCACTACAGGCCTGATGATTGATGATGTTGATTTGTAATTCAATTTATTGAGCAAACAGCATACTTGTTGTTTACATGTGGCGTTTCTTCTTTGACAGCAAGAATAAGTATGAGGAAGTTAAAAAACAGCGAGTTAGAAAGGAAAACCATCAGGGAATTCAAAGATACCCGAAAATACCCCGTTGTTCTGGTTCTTGATAATGTAAGAAGCCTGAACAACGTGGGGGCAGCATTTCGTACTTCCGATGCCTTTTTAATTGAAGGGATTTATTTATGTGGTATCACAGCCCGGCCACCACACCGGGAAATTCATAAAACAGCCCTGGGCGCCACCGATTCCATCCATTGGGAGTATTATGAAAATACCCGGGATGCAGTAGATGTTTTGAAGAAATCAGGATATACAGTCATATCCATAGAACAGGCCGAGGAAAGCATCGCTTTACCTGAATTCAAACCCCGGGAAAGCGGAAAATATGCATTGGTTTTCGGACATGAAGTAAAGGGCGTGCAGCAGAGCGTAGTGGATATGAGCGATTATTGCATTGAAATACCCCAGTATGGAACCAAACACTCTTTTAACATCTCGGTAAGCATTGGTATTGTGTTATACCATTTCTATTATCATTTGCACCATATGGCAGTTCCACACAACCTGGGAAAACATGAAAAGGATTAAAATTAAATTCCAATTGTTTTTCTTAAAATCAATCACATAAAAAAATCCGGCTGTTTCAACAGCCGGATTTTTTTATGTGATTGATTTGTTTTATTTACTCAACGATGGAGTTGAAAGTCTCATTTTCCATGTATTCAAGGAATTCCATGTCTGTTGCTGCCATTTCTGCCAGTTCATCATTCATCTGGATGGCAGTTCTCAGGTTGCTGAATACGCCTTCCTGATCGTTGTTTCTAGCTGCTACAACGGCCTGCAGGTAATTGCTCATTCCGCTATCTTCCAGCTGGTTCAGCATGGTTGAAGCATCCTGCTGGTCACCGCTAAGAAGCATAGCCAGTGCAGTGTTGAATGAATCCTGGTTTTGCAGGTAGTTCAATGCAGCTTCATAATCACCCTGAATGATGTTAACGATTCCGAGATTGTATTCAACGGGTTGTCCTGCATCGGTGGCATCCTGGAAGTATTCTTTAGCTTCCTCTACATTCCCTTCTTGCAGTGCAATTACACCCATGTTGTTCAGTACAAAAGGAAGTCCTTCTTTAATTTCATTGGCCCTTTCAAGCGCATCTTCAGCTTCATCCAGATTTCCCTGCATCAGGTGAACGTATGCGATGTTGTTATGAGCCCTTGCGCAATTGGGTTCTATTTCTGCGGCAAGTTCATAAGCTTCCAGCTTTTGGTTCGCATTTGTGAAAAGTTCGTTGCCTGCATAAAGAGCAGTTTCCAGGTCAATCGTATCTGGTTGTGAATAGATGTAATTCTTGATTTCTGCATCAGACAGACCTTCTTTTTCAATTTGAATGGTCATATCTGTTCTTCTCAGTTTAGGCAGAATATCTTCAGCCAGCACTTCAAAAGTTTCGGCCATATTCTTAATTTCCTTTTCCCTTACTTCCGGATCGGAATACATATTAAGTACCCTAAGAATAAGGTCTTTGTCCTGGATATTGGATTCCTGAACCAGCGTTTTAAAGCCTTCCCAGTCTTCTGTTGTTGCTCTTCCATCGTAGATCCTCTGGGCTGCATCTTCACTGAGTACCTCTTTGCTAATGACACCATCGAGGTATTCGTTGGCAGTTTCTCTTCTTCCAGTTGAGAGTTTTTCATTCAGATCTATCGGACCATCCGGTGAAGCATATCCGTGTAAAGTAATCTGGCTGAAATTTTTATTGGTAGCTTTTTCAACATCCTTTGTAAATGTTTCAAGTTCTTTAATGTCTTCCTGGTCCAATTCGGATTGACGTACATTGGTTCTTTCAATTACGTAGTGGATGTCGGCCATTTGTTCATGAGTGGTCACCCGCTGGAATTTATCGGGTGCTGCTGTTGGCTTGGGATCCACCTGTACCAGATTTGAAGTTGCAATAACACCCCTTGCAATATCCCTTTCTGGCAATTCAATTGACTCATCACCAGCGCTGGCAGTTGCTCTCATAACAAGGGTAGCAACTCGCATGTCTTCCTCATAGGTAAAAGTACCGTTGAATTCAATGTTTCCGCCTTCTTCCTGGGAAATCACCATGTTGTTGGCTTCTACATCTGAACCCTGGTAAGTTTTGGCTTCAAGCTCCGTTTCTCCTCCTTCATAAGTTAATACCGGTGTAAATTCTACGGTGGCATCTTCTCTAAACCAATCAGGGGGAATTTCTCCTTCAATTGAATATTCTACTTCACCACCATGCGTTTCCAATACCTGAGGGGTTGTTGAAAACGTGAGTGTACTGTAATCTTCTCTCATTTGATTAAGACCTCCGCAGCTGCTTAAAATAAGTGCTGCTATCAAGAATGACGCTAGATAATTTAATTTTTTCATAGTTGCCTCTAATTATTTGTTTATGAATAAAATTTACCCTAAATTGTGATTAGTGTAAGTACAAACTTAATAATGTTTTGATTAAAATAAAAATAAAATGGGTAAAATTATGCTAAATGGGGATTAAAAATTTGTGATTTTAAAATTCCCGGAGATTAAGTTTTCCAAAAACAGGGATATAAAAAATTAAAAATCAGTATATAATAAATCATTGCGATTAGAGATTCCCTTTTTAATTTTTTCATTTTTTTAATGGATAGGTTTCAGGTTATTTTTTATTGACAATAAAAAAAGGGATGCTTAAAATTAGCACCCCTTTAATTAACAGAGAAAAAAACCTGTTCCTTTATCTTTTTTGCTTATTTTTATCGGGTTTGGGTAATAATGCCTTCCTTGAAAGCCGAAGGTTACCCGTTTGTTTGTCAATATCGATGAGTTTAACCTGAATTTCCTGGCCTTCCTCCAGCACGCTTTCAACACTTTCAATCCGTTTCCAGTCTATCTCTGAAATGTGCAGCAATCCTTCCTTGCCAGGTATTATTTCAATAAATGCCCCAAAGGAAACAATGGATTTTATCGTACCTGTATAGACTTTACCTACTTCCGGTACTTCCACTATCTTATTGATTTGACGTACAGCAGCATCAACCTGCTCCTTGTTTTCTGCGAAAACATCCACAACACCATAATCTCCCTGGGATTCAATGGTAATGGTTGACTCTGTCTCTTCCTGGATCTGCTGGACAATTTTCCCACCGGGACCGATCAATGCACCTATCATGTCTTTGGGTATTCTGAGTTGTTCAAATCTTGGTGTGTGCGGTTTATAATCGGGTCTGGGTTCAGCAAGTGTTTCCTTCATCTTGTTCAGGATGTGGAGTCTTCCCTCTTTGGACTGCTGTAAAGCCTCGTTCATAATCTCATATGACAGCCCGGATATTTTGATATCCATCTGGCAGGCGGTAATTCCGTCTTCAGTTCCGGTTACCTTAAAATCCATGTCTCCCAGGTGGTCTTCATCACCAAGAATGTCGGATAATATGGCGTACTTACCGCTGGATTCGTCGGTGATAAGCCCCATGGCAATCCCGGAAACCGGTTTTTTCATTTGAATCCCTGAGTCCATCAATGCCAGGGTTCCGGCACAAACGGTTGCCATGGATGATGAACCATTGGATTCCAGTATATCTGAAACCACACGGATGGCATAAGGATTGTCTTCCTCCAGGGGCACCATGCGTTTCAGTGCACGGTGTGCAAGGTTTCCGTGTCCTACTTCCCTTCTGCTTACACCTCTGACGGGCTTTGCGTCGCCGGTAGAGAAGGGAGGAAAGTTATAGTGCAGGACGAACTTCTCAGTTCCCTGAACAAGCACTTCATCAATGACCTGCTCATCCAGTTTGGTTCCAAGTGTAACTGTAGTGAGTGACTGGGTTTCTCCCCTGGTGAATAATGCGGAACCATGGGCAGCCGGTAGATAATCCACTTCACACCAGATGGGCCGGATCTCGTTATATTTTCTGCCATCCACCCGGAGGCCTTCATCCAGTATGAGGCTTCTGACTGCTTCTTTTTCCACTTCGTGGAAATAATTCCCGATTAATGCAGTATTCACCTCATCTTCACCTTTTTCCTCAATCAGTTGATCGGTGAAGGCATCTTTGATTTCATCCAGCGCATCATTCCTTTCCTTTTTGCCTTTATTGTTTTTGGCTGCTTCGTAAATCTTGTCGTACAATTCTTCCCTGACTCTGCTCCTTAGCTCCTCATCATTTGCTTCGTGCTCGTATTCTCTCTTTTGTACATTTTTTTCTTCAGCGAGCTCATTCTGGGCAATGCACTGCATTTTGATGGCTTCATGGCCGAATTTGATGGCTTCGAGCATTTCCTGTTCGGAAACTTCCGACATTTCTCCTTCAACCATCATCACATGTTCCATGTTCGCTCCCACCATAATGTCCATATCAGCCTGTTCCAGTTCCTCGAAAGTGGGATTGATCTTGAAATGCCCGTCTATTCTTGCCACCCTCGCTTCAGAGATGGGTCCGTTAAACGGGATGTCTGAAACCGAAAGCGCAGCAGAAGCGGCTAAACCTGCCAGTGCATCGGGAATAATGTCCTTGTCGGCTGAAATGAGGTTGATTGTAACAAAGGTTTCTGCATGATAATCTTCAGGGAACAAGGGGCGAAGTGCCCTGTCTACAAGCCGGGCAATCAGGATTTCATAATTGGAAGGCCGTGCTTCACGTTTTAAAAATCCACCGGGAAATCTCCCGAATGATGCGAATTTTTCTTTGTATTCCACGGTGAGTGGCATGAAATCCACATCTTCTTTTGCTTCTTTAGCGGATACTACTGTAGCCAGGAGCATGGTCCTTCCCATGGTGATAACCACCGAACCGTCTGCCTGATTGGCTACTTTGCCTGTTTCGATGGTTACTTTTCTTCCTTCTCCCAGGTCAATGGTTTTTTGCAAAACGGTGTTGTTCATAGAATTTGTTTTTCCGGGTAAGATAAATGTATTGGAAGAACGTGAAGAAAAAAGAAAATACCTGTAAAGTTATTCGTCTGCATTATAGTGCTTTTCATGGTTTGGAAATGCATGCTGAAAACAGTTTCACTGGAAATGATCGATTTTGATTTTCAGCAAGGCACAAACGTAACTTTACGGATAAGCTCATTCTTACTTACGTAACTTAAGTTGTTTAACGATGTTTCGATATCGCTCGATATCTTTTCTTTTTAAATAATTCAGGAGCCTTCTTCTTTTACCCACAAGTTTCAACAAAGCCCTTTGTGTACCAAAATCTTTCTTGTGGCTTTTCAGATGCTCTGTTAAATCGATGATTCTTTGGGTAAATAAAGCAATCTGACTTTCCGGTGATCCGGTGTCGTTCTCATTATTTCCGTAGTCTTTGAAAATGCCTTTCTTCTGCTCTGATGTTAGACTCATAGTATTCTTTGTTTGAAATGGTTTTTCCCATAAAAATAAGAAGTGCAAAATTATTGATTTTTTTTTTCTTAACAATAATCCATGAAAAAAAATCAAATTCCCTATTGCTGGTTATATAGTTGTTTTTCAATAATGTTCAAAGATTCTTTAAAAGAATGGGGAAAGAAATTCAGTTCTTTTTCTGCTTTATAAAGATCAAACCGTGTATGGGGAGGCCTTTGGGCCGGCTCATTTAATACGGCCGAGGGTACAGGAGTGATGAGATTCCTGTCAAGTCCGAAATGCTCTGCAATCTTAAGCGCCATGGAATCAATACTCATTGCCTCTTTCCCGGAAATATGAAAGATACCCGTCTTTTCTTTACCTGCCATTTCTAAAGTTGCCCAAGCCAGATCTTCTGCGAAGGTTGGGGCTCTGAACTGGTCGTTGACGATTTTCAGAGGCTTTCCTTTTTTAAGCGACTGATAAATCCAGGTGACCATATTGTTCCTTTTCATACTGTTGACATATCCATATACCAGGATGGTTCTGATAATTGTCCATTTATTGGCATGTGCCATGATGAAGGATTCGGCTTCTTTTTTGCATGTACCATAAAAATTCACGGGTTCAGGAGTATCTTCCTCATGATAAACAGGTTGTTTTCCGCTAAAAACAAAATCTGTTGAAAAGTGAATGAAGTGGATATCCAACTGGTTGGAGATATGGGTAAGATGTTTAACCGCTTCCGTATTGACCTGCCAGCAGTGACTCCTGTCCTTCTCACATGCATTTGCATTGGCCTGTGCGGCTGTATTGATCAGTACATCGGGTTTGTATCTTTCCAGAAGATACGCTGTTTCCATTCTATTGGTAATGTCGAGGGTCTCAAAAATGTAATCCTGCTCAAGGATATTGGTCTCCGGGCTTTGAGATGTGGCAATTAACTGCATGTCATCCCGCCGGAGGATTTCGTGTTTCAGTTTCTGGCCTACCAGTCCGTTAGCGCCGGTTATCAGGATCTTCATCTGGGAGTGTTATTTTTCCGGTTAATACATCCTTTAATTTTTGAATCTGGTCTTTCTTGCCCAGGACAAAAAGCTGATCATTGGTCTTTTTTTGCATGCTCGGTCTTTTTGATAAGGGCGTTTCCAACCTGGCAATCCAGGCATCTTTTGTGATTGCAGTAATTGTTTTTTAGCTGCAACAAAGCCTGGGTATAATAAGCGTTGGATGAATCTATCCCCACTTCCTGCCATTTTCTGATAATTGAATTTTTTTCAGGGGGCAATTTTAATAAAAAATCTAGTGCCCGCTCTTTATAAGCTTGCTTATTGTGCTTTTGCCCGTATAAGAAAAGGAAGGGTACCAGTGTATTGATCACCAGGATATGAAAGGCATTGTCTCCTAGGTTTTTTTGTTTTTTAAGGGTTTCTTTGCTGAACCTGTAATGGGTTTGCCAATAGGCTGAGGTTTCCGCTTTGAATAGCCGTCTCATATCCCTTAAATCTTTTTTTTCAAGGATATGAGAGAAAAGCCTGCTGGACTGGTGGATCAGGGCACAAAATTGAGCAATTCGAAGGGTGGGGAAGTTGCCCGGGCGAAGCCTGGCAAACTTCCAAATGTGCTTTTCCATGGGTTTTAACCGCCACTTTTTTTTGAGGTATTGGTATTCTTTAAACAGTTGCTGGTGGTACTGGTCATGGATAACCATCTGATCCAGGAATCCGGCCTGCCCGAAAAACAGGGCTTCAAGCTGGAACAGGCTGTCCTTGTGTTTGGTTACCACTTTCAGGGGAACGCTTTTGGCCAGTAATTCAAAAGGCTCGCTGTTTACCTTAAAACCGAAATTCCTGGCCAGTTTGTGATAAAATGTGGTTTCCCAGTTGTTCCGGTTTTCTTTCAACTCCTTTTCAATCTCCCGGGATTTGTCTTCCAGCCGTTCGATGGTCAGTTTGCTCAGCCAGAAGTCTATAATAAACGAGTCGACCGTTTGCATGGTCCCTTCACATGGAACCCATGCCTCGTTCTCCAGCAGGTTTTTGTAGTTTCTGAATAATTTTTTGGGAAACTTCAGCTCGGTGGTGTGAATGGTTTCGCCGGTGGTTCGTTTTACTTCCTGGTTGTCACTCAAAACCACCTGGAGAATGACATTGTCATAAGCTTTATCACTGTCGTGGCCGTGGTGGTACCAGTCGGACGAGTTGAGATGAATTTCAACGTTGCCTACCCACAGGGTGTTGCCAATTTTTATTTTGGCATTCTGAAAATCGGGGCCGGCATCGGGGTTTGGGAAACCAACATCTATTACCTCGAGGTTATCTCCCTGGGTTGTTTGGAGCTCTTTTTCTTCAAAAAGCCTGTACTTCCATAAGTAATGCAGGAATTTTTCGGGGACTTTTTCCATTTTTTAGAGGATTGAGGGTACCAGTAGTCAAATATAAGAATTTTTGGAAGATGGCCACGAATGCACGAATGATTTTTTTGGGTTGAATGGTCACGGATGGGAGTGGCCACGGATGCACGGATGAATATTTTGGGTTGGATGGTCACGGATGGGAGTAGCCACGGATGCACGAATGAATATTTATTTTAATTGGTAAAGATGGCCACGAATGCACGAATGAATATTTATTTCGGTTGGTTTAGAATCGATCGGACCGCTTTGAGTGGTCTGACCGGTAAGATGGTATGAATTCTGCCTCCAGACTGGACAGGTGCAGGAATATTTATAAGGTGTACAAAAAGTTCTTGGTGTTCTTTGAGAGGTCCTTCGGGTGCCTTTGTGGTTCAGTAATTTATGTTTTAACCACAAAGGTGCCCCGAAGTACGCGCAAAGGTGCACAAAGTGAAAAATTTATATAAAAATGGATTTTATAATCGGTCAGCTCGCTTTAAACGGTTGTACCACCTAAGCCGTTCAGGACCTTCTGCATTTCCTGCTGCATTTGTTGGGCTTTGGCAGCGGCTGTTTCTGCAAAGTGTTCGGAGGAATCCGCAAAGATGATGGAACGGGAGGCGTTGATCAGCAAGCCGCATTGTTGGTTTATCCCTTGTCTGGATACCTTTTCCAGGCTGCCCCCCTGGGCACCCACGCCAGGTACAAGCAAAAAGTGATGGGGGACAATTTTCCTGATGCGTTTTAACTCTTCCGGCCGGGTGGCACCCACCACAAACATGGTATTGTCTGCTGATCCCCACCCGGAGGCTTCCGTAATGACTTTTTCATACAGGTACAGGTTGTCCTGACCGGAATGAAAGTATTGAAAGTCGGCTGCACCCTTGTTGGAGGTAAGCCCTAGGATGATCACCCACTTATCAGGATATTCCAGGAAGGGCTCTATGGAATCCCTTCCCATGTATGGCGCAATGGTTACGGCGTCAAAGCCCAGTGTTGAAAAGAAGGTTTGTGCATACTTTCTGGCGGTATTGCCAATGTCGCCCCGCTTTGCATCGGCAATCAGGAACATGTTGGGATGGTTCTCCCTGAGGTAAGCCGTGGTTTTTTCAAGCGTTTGCCAGCCTTTGCTGCCCAGGGCCTCGTAAAAGGCGGTATTGATCTTATAAGCCACACAATATGGATGGGTTGCACCTATAATGGCCCTGTTGAATTCAAATACCGGGTCATCCGTTTTCTTTAAATGCCCCGGAATTTTGTCCATATCGGAATCCAGGCCTACACAAAGGTAGCTTCCTTTGGACCGGATGTTCCGATATAAACCTTCTGCATCCATGTTATTCTTCTTCTATACCGGTTTCTTTCAGTTTTTCGGCATTTTCTGCCATCTGCAGCTTGTCTATGATCTCCTGGATCTCGCCGTCCATTATTGATTCCAGGTTGTAAAGCGTCAGGTTGATCCGGTGATCCGTAACCCTTCCCTGGGGGAAGTTGTAGGTGCGGATCTTGGCTGAGCGATCGCCGGTAGAAACCATGGTTTTCCTTTTGGATGCGATATCCTCGTTGTGTTTCTGCAGCTCCAGGTTGTAGAGCCGGGATCTCAACTCTGCCTTTGCCTTGTTGAGGTTTTTCAGTTGTGATTTCTCGTCCTGGCAGGTAACCACAATGCCGGTGGGTATGTGCGTAAGCCGGATGGCGGAATAGGTGGTGTTCACCGACTGCCCGCCGGGACCGGATGACATGAACACATCCTTCCTGATCTCTTCATCTTTCAGTTCAACATCCACATCTTCTGCTTCAGGCAAAACGGCAACGCT
>Ga0207797_1000553_pt1 | contig 28923 bp, 18 predicted proteins | sample PRCRCaboRojoPR_6_FD_187275 | JGI IMG/M metagenome (GOLD analysis project Ga0207797, IMG submission 187275) | Marine sediment microbial community from Cabo Rojo, Puerto Rico - PR CR 10% Liquid 1 (SPAdes) | ecosystem: Environmental > Aquatic > Marine > Coastal > Sediment | place: Cabo Rojo, Puerto... | reverse complement strand
AATGTTTCTGCTTTTTTTTCAATGCAAATTGTTTATATTAGCCCAAAAAATGATCTGTTATGCTTAAGAAACGTTTTATTTTCGTCCTAACAGCTGGTTTATTAATTCCTTTGATATTTGAAGGATGCAAGCAAAAAGGTGAAACCGTCCTAAGGTCCCCTGATGGGAACCTGGCGATTAGCCTTTCATCGCAGAATAAAGTTAATGAAACCGGGTCTTCACAGTTGGTTTATACAGTTTATAAAGAAAATTCGGGGACAACAGATACCCTGATCCAGCCCTCTCCTCTGGGACTAAAACTGAACGAGTCGGATTTCACCGGGAATCTTAAGCTGGTATCACAAAGTCAGGTGAAAACCATCCGGGAAGATTACACTTTGACCTCCGGGAAAAAACAAAATATAAGCTATACAGCCAGGCAGGCCACACTGACCTATGAAAACCCGAACAACAAAAAGCTTAAAATACAACTGCGTGCGTTTGATACGGGAATTGCTTTCCGGTATATCATCCCCGGGGAAAGAGGAGAAAAATTTACAGTAACCGGCGAGGCCACCGGCTTCCATATTCCCGAAGAGGGAAAAGCCTGGATTCAACCGTACGATGAACCATCTCAAACAACACCGGCCTATGAGCGGTACTTTCAAAATGGCATCAAAATCGGTAAGGAAGCACCGGATAAATATGGCTGGGCCTTCCCTGCATTGTTTCAAACAAAAAACCACTGGATGCTGGTTTCCGAAAGTGCAGTAGATACCAGCTATTGCGGCACCCATCTGAATCCGGATGCCAGTGGTGGACTTTATACCATCCAGTTCCCATCCAAAGGAGAACGCTTCGGCACCGGAAACAGATACCCATCTTCTTCATTACCCTGGAAAATGCCCTGGCGGTTTATCACCATTGGCGAAGACCTTGGAACCATTGTGGAATCAAACATGGTAACACATTTGGCTGATTCCACACGCTTAACAAACACAAACTGGATCGAACCAGGATTAGCCTCCTGGAGCTGGTGGTCCTACCATGGCAGCAGATCGGTGGAACGGCTCAAAGAATACGTCGATTTGGCAGTAGAGATGGACTGGAAATACTCGCTTGTGGATGCCGGCTGGCCCGACATGGATAACGGGAACATCCCGGAGGTGATAGATTACGCCGATCAAAATGACATTGGCCTGTTTTTGTGGTACAATTCCGGCGGAAGAACCAACAATTACAAGCGGGAGCAGTATGTTATGCTAGATCCGGAACTTCGGAAGAAAGAGATGAAGAAACTCCAGGAATGGGGTATCAAAGGAGTAAAGATCGATTTTTTCAACAGCGACAAGCAGCATATGATCCAACTTTACCATAACATACTTCAGGATGCTGCAAAATACCAACTGATGGTCAATTTTCACGGATGCACGCTGCCACGCGGATGGCGAAGAACATATCCCAACCTGGTGACCATGGAAGCCATAAAGGGTGCAGAAAACTACCGGTATGACGGGAGCTATACCGAACGGGCCCCGGCCCATAACACCATTGCTGCCTATACACGGAATGTAATCGGTCCCATGGACTATACCCCTTGTACATTCAGCAACAACAGGTATCCGCATAAAACCACTTATGGTCATGAACTGGCGCTGAGCATTATTTATGAATCGGGGATTCAGCATATGGCAGACAAAGCCGAAGCCTATTTATCGCTTCCTGCAGCTCCGAAAGATTTCCTGAAAGCAGTACCTGCTGCATGGGACGAAACCAGGTTCATTACCGGAATCCCCGGGGAAACGGTAGTTATAGCACGACGGAAGGATAATAACTGGTACATTGGAGGAATCAACGGAACATCGGAAAACCGGGATATTCAAATAGAAACCGATTTTCTGAAAAACGGAAAAGAATATAGCATGACACGAATTGCTGACGGCAAACAACCTGAAACTTTCAACACCAAAACCCGGGACATTTCAAAGGATGAGTCATTCCAGGTTTCTATGAAGCCAAACGGAGGATTTGTTGCAAGGCTAAAGGAAGAGTAGCCCGGAAATTTTAGCTTATCTAACGGTCTCATTAGTTTTTTAACCTGATGCATTGGCTTATCTAATGGATCCTTTAGATCATCCCCCGAGGGTTTTAGATTATCCCATGACCCTTTTAGGTCATCACCCGACCCTTTTAGCTCATCTCCTGACCCCTTTAGCTCATCTCCTGAACCCTTTAGATCATCTCATGAACCCTTTAGATCATCATCCGAAGCCTTTAGCTCATCTCATAGACGCATTAGCTCATCCCCCGAACGCTTTACGTCGTCTTTTGGAGGCGTTAGCTGAACTCCCAGACACGCTATATCATCTCTTAGGCGCATTAGCTCATTGAACCGATGTATGAGATTGTCATTCGGATACATGAGTTCATCCAACAGACGTTTGGGATCTCTTGTGAATCTTTCGGCCTAATTATCTTTCATATACTATCTTATCCATACCAGGGCCTCTTCCTGTTTCCGGCCTTTTTAATTGTGCGGATGGCCAGGTTGGCATCTTCCACAATCTGGAAATCAAACATACCCACGCAGATGAAGTCGGCCCCGTTGTCAAAGGCATACTGGAAAGCCTCTTCCGCGGGGATTGCACCACCGGCAAGCACCTTATAACCCACGACAGGTTTTTTCGATTTTTCAACGTAGTTTACCGTTTCTTCCGGGAACATGCACCACATATTGTCATGATAGGCCTCCTTGTGCTCGGATGTTGACCCTGCAACCATATAGGGAACCCTTTTTTCCTTTGGGGTCGCCGACCAGTAGCGATCATGGTGCATGGTTTTAAAATAGAAATCCACATCTATTCCTGCCTGATCACATGCATAAAAAGCGTGAATATCATGGGCTCCCATGCCCACCGGGTAACCCTGTCTTTTCGTATGGTCTATACATTTTTGCAACAAATCCGTATCACCGCTCTGGGCCCAGCGGTCGCCCGTAGCCCCAAAAATCTGGATAATATCCACGCCCATATCGATGGCCTTGTCAATATTGGCATACAGATCCTCTTTGGTAGGTTTGGCCTGTATCATCGTTTGCAGATTGCTGCCAAACATTTTTTTATAACGGTTTATGAGGTCTTGCTGTTCAAGCGTACACACATTCATGGTATTGATGCCTGCCTTTTCTGCCAGAATAAGCGTTTCAAACACTTTCTTCTCCGTATTATAGGCTTTGAAAAGCTGGGAAGCATATTGTAGATCCCTGGCATGGGCCCAGCCACCAATCAGGTTGCATCCCATAATCAAACGACTCACATTCTTGCTTCCTCCCAAACTACCCTTTGGGATTTCACCTTCCAGCTCTTTAAGCGATTTCTGGTTCAGGGTAATGGTTCCTCCGCTTATGGCATCGGTCTTGCCATATTCTTTATTGCTCATAAAAGCCCAGGCAAATCCTCCGAGAAATGGAAGAAATGCCAAATGTTTCAGCATATCACGCCTGCTTTTTGATCCTTCCGGTGATCCGGCTGAAGCAGTAGCAGGGCCCGGATTTTTACTGCGTTTTGGAACCGGTAAAGAAATTCTTAAACCCAGTCTCCTGAGAAGGCTCCACAGGCCAATGTTCAATGTTTGAGGAAATAGGGCAAGAACAACAAGGGCCATAAGTTCAATGAAGTTCTTGTTTACAAACAAATAATGGCCTTCCTGCGGAACACCAAAATTGAACCCCTGAAAAGGAGGGTAAGCAATATAATAGAAAAAAAGCAGTAAAATTCCTGCATATACTGCAGTACGCGCAAAAAAACCCAGGAACAACCCAAGTCCGATCAGTATCAGCCCCCAGATATTGAGGATATTCACCACCTCGAGTACCGCAGGCTGTGAGGCCATCCATTGAAAAGCACCAGAAAGAAATCCCTGTGAACCAGTCAGAAAGCTTTCCGCCGACCAGTTGGGATCCAATAATTTAACAATACCCTCGTAAAGAAAGTGCCATCCGATAAGGATGCGCAAAACAATGAAACCCCATTGCTGAGGACTTGTTAAACGGGTGGAATTCTGCTTTGTAGTCATGTCATTATAATTTTTTGTGAAATATATAAAATCTGGTTATATTTCCAAAATCCCGATTTCATATAGTTTAAAATACTCAAGATTTAGAATTAGTAAAAATTATCATTAACAAAAACGCGCTATGGGATATATAAAAAAGAAAAATCGGTACTTAATCTTAAATCGGGCAAATCAATTTGTATCATTAAGGAAATATTTATATTTTAGATGATGCAATTCTTCAAATAAAATACTCCATTGCATGAAGTTCATTAACTATAAATCCAAAAACTCATAAACTATGAATCATTCCCGAAGAAGTTTCATTAAAAAATCGCTCACCGGCATGGCAGGACTTGGTCTGGCCTCAACCATTCCGGCAAGCCTGCATGCTATGAGACCAAAAGTCTCTGCCAACGACACGCTAAATGTCGGACTAATCGGCTGTAAAGGAATGGGATTTGCAAACCTGCGCGATCATCTTAAAGTGCCTGGTGTCCGCTGTGTGGCACTTTGTGATGTAGATAAGAACATACTGGAATCCCGTGCCAGCGATGTTAAAGAAATGACCGGCGATAAACCCAAACTTTACAAAGATTTCAGAAGGCTTATTGAGCAAAAGGACATTGATATTGTGATCATTGGTACCCCCGATCACTGGCATTGCCTGCCCATGGTAAATGCTTGCCAGGAAGGAAAGGATGTTTATGTGGAGAAGCCGTTGGCCAACTCAATTGAAGAATGCAACATCATGGCCAGAGCTGCGAGAAAATACAACCGCGTGGTTCAGGTAGGTCAGCAGCAAAGAAGCGGCAACCACTGGAAAGAAGCCATTCAAATGGTTCAGGATGGCCGTTTGGGAAAAATCCGTAAAATCCATTACTGGGCCAACTTTTTCTATGGCGCCGGACCGATGGCTAGACCCAACAAACCTGTACCCGATGGAGTGGACTATGATTTCTGGCTGGGTCCTGCACCCAAACGTCCGTTCAACCCCAACAGGTTCCATGGCTCATGGAGAATGTTCTGGGATTACGGCGGTGGATTGCAGACCGACTGGGGCGTGCATCTGGTGGATATGGGCCTTTGGGCGCTTAATATTACCAAACCTCCGAAATCTGTTACGGCAATGGGCGGTAATTTTGCTTCAGGCGATCATGCGTGTGAAGCAGCCGACACACAAACCACCATGTATGAATTCGATGATTTTCACCTTACATGGGAACATAATGGTGGGATCCAGACCGGCCCTTACAACAGGAATTACGGTGTAGCTTTCATCGGTAATAAGGGAACCATCGTGGCCGACCGGAGCAACTGGGTACTGAACCCGGAAGAGCAGGACGGAAAGAAAAGAATGGAAGATGTGCCGAAGCATGAAAGCGATGGCAAATCACACATCAACCACGTGGAGAACTTCATTGACTGCGTTAAAACAAGAAAAAAACCTGCCTGCGATATAGAAATTGGAAGAAGGGCAGCCATCTTCACCCATCTTGGTAATATTGCCTATCGGGCAGGTAAAAGACTTTATTATGACGAAGAGAAAAATGAATTTCCCTACAATCCTGAAGCAAACGACTACCTCGTTCCAGAATACAGGAAACCGTGGGATTTACCAAAAATATGATATATTTGGCCATCAAATAATGTTGAACCTAAATAAAAAATTATGACCAGCAAGTATTTAAAAAATTGTTTAGCCACTTTAATGGTTTTCTCCTTCTTTATCGGAGTAGGTTATGCCCAGGAAAAAACTCCTGAATCCACTGAAATATGGGAACCCCAGCCACGCAAAATCGAACCGGGATGGGGAAACAAGCCCCCCTCAGATGCAATTGTCCTGTTTGACGGCAATGATCTCGATAAATGGGAGCATCCGGATGGCAGCCCCGCAAAATGGAACGTTCATGATGGCATGGTAACGGTAAAGCCGGGAACCGGTACCATTCAAACCAAAAAAGAATTCAGCGACATTCAGTTACATATTGAATTCAAATGCCCCGAAGACGACCACGATGAGGGACAGGGCAAAGGCAACAGCGGTGTTTTTCTCCAGGGTCGTTACGAGGTACAGGTGCTGGATTGCTATAAGAACAAAACCTATTCAAACGGCCAAACCGGTAGCATTTACAAGGACGCCATACCCCTGGTGAATGCATGCCGTAAACCGGGTGAATGGCAGTCATATGATATCATTTTCCAGGCTCCCCGATTCAATGACGAAGGCAGGGCCATCATCCCGGCACAAATTACAGTGCTGCACAACGGGGTGGTGATTCACCATGACGTAAACATCCAGGGAACTACCAGCTATATTGGTGCACACCAATATCAGGAACACGATCTCAAAGAACCCCTCACCCTGCAGGATCATGGAGATCTTGTGAGCTACCGGAACATTTGGGTAAGGGAATTATAGTATCAGAGATCTTTTAGCCCCGGCCTTATTAGCCGGGGCTAATCATATAAAAACCCATGAAGTACATTATCTAGAAATAAATATTAATCCTCTAAAAAGATACGTGCTATGAAAAATCAATCACAGGCAATTATCTTCACACTTTTGTTGGTATGTTTTCCTTTTTATATAATCAATGCACAGGAAAACGAGCAAAAAGTCGACGACCAGACACTGCTGGAATTATACAAAGGTCTGAGGGTAGCCGATGTTTCCGATGGTATGGACATGGTCGGTCTGCGTGACCTGGGCCTGATGGATCAGAAGATACAGGCCCTCTGGAAAGACATTGAAGATTTTAAGCATACCTTCACTGGTATTGCTGTAACTGCGCGTTATGTCCCCACCAACGATGTGATCAAAAATCCCATGCCGAAAAAAGAATTTCAGCAATGGGAAGGACAATGGTACAGTGAAAAATCGCCCGAACCCTTTGTAAAATTCCTCAAACCCGGTTCCGTAGTTGTAATAGATGTTAAGGGCGACGGAGATACCGGGTCGGTGGGTTCCTACAATGGTCTATCATGGATCAGCAAAGGAGCCCGGGGAATTGTCTCCAACGGCGGTGTCAGGGATACCGATGAGCTCATCAAAGAAGAGGTACCCGTCTATTATGATCCGGAGAATCGGGGAAGAGGCATTCGCCCGGGACGAAATGAAATCGAATCGGTAAATGAAACCATTAGCATTGGCGGAGTACAGATTAACCCCGGGGATGTAATAGTTGCTGACGGCGACGGGGTGATCGTTGTACCGCGCAAACATGCCGTACAGGTCGCCAAATATGCCCGCGAAATTCTCGAAAGCGATAAAAAAGCAAGAAGAAATCTTTATGAACAGATGGGCATTCCCCTTGATGAAACAGTGAAGTAAGCCATAACAATAAAAGGAAGGAATTATGAATATCAACAGGAAACTTTTCATAAGAAAGGATATAGCAGGTAACGCTCTAACAACGATTGTGATCATGGTCTTTTCAGGCCATTTGTTCTTATCGGCCCTGCCAGTGAAAGCACAACAAGCCAACGACTGGGAAAACCCGGAAGTGTTCGCAAAAAATCAAACCGATCCGCACGTTTCAGTTGTTCCCTACCAGGATCAGCAGGCAGCACTGGAATACAACCAGGAGGACTCTCCTTACTATCAGTCCCTCAATGGTTACTGGAATTTCTCCTGGTCACTTAATCCACAGGAAGCACCGGAAGATTTTCACCAGAACGGTTATTCCACCGATGACTGGGATGTCATACCTGTTCCATCCAACTGGCAAATGCATGGCTATGGAAGGGTGCATTACAGAAATGTTGGTCACGCTTTTCCTTCCGACCCGCCCAATGTCCCCGAAGATTACAACCCGGTAGGATGTTATAAAAAATCCTTTCATTACCAGGAGGATTGGAAAAACCGGGAGATCTTTCTCCGGTTCGATGGCGTCAAGTCTGCCTTTTATGTCTGGATGAACGGCGAGATGGTGGGTTACGACCAGGGCTCCATGACACCTGCGGAGTTCAACATCACACCCTACCTTCAGGATGGCCAAAACGAGCTTGCCGTAAAAGTCTATCGCTTTTCCGATGGTACCTACCTCGAATGCCAGGATATGGTCAGGCTGAGTGGCATCTACAGGAGGGTTTACATTTATTCCAAACCCCGGGTGCACCTGAAGGATTTTTATGTCCGCACCGACCTGGACAAAAAATACGAAAACGCTACCCTGTCCATCGACGCCCAAATCCGCAATGCTACAAATAACAATATCGACGATTATGCCTTGCAGGCCTCCCTTTACAATACCAGGGGCGAAAAGGTTTTCACGGATGAAATCATTGATGAAGGCATCAGAATTAAATCTGGCAATTTGACGGGGGTAAACTTTGAAAAGCAGATCGAAAATCCTGCCAAATGGTCCGCGGAATATCCCAATCTTTACTCGCTAACCCTGGAGCTGGTTAACCCGGAAGGTGAAACCACCGAGATCATTGGTGAAAAAGTGGGCTTCCGTGAAGTGGAAATCAAAGATAAAGCGGTTCTGGTTAACGGGGTTCCGGTTAAATTCAACGGCGTAAACTGGATTCCGCATCACGCCAACCATGGTAAAACGGTGAGCGAAGAAATGATCCTGAGGGATCTGAAAACAATGAAACGACACAACATCAATTGCATACGAACTTCTCACTATCCCCCGGATCCAAAACTCCTGGAGCTGGCCGACAAATACGGAATCTACATTGTAGACGAGGCCAATATCGAGGCCCATGCCAACCTGCATCTTTCGGAAGAACCCGCCTGGCTTGATGCTTTCCTGGATCGTGCCACAAGGATGGTCCATCGCGACAAGAACCATCCCAGCGTGGTGATCTGGAGTGTCGGGAACGAAGCAGGTAAAGGAGAAAACCTGGCGGAAGCCATAAAAGCAGGCAAGGCCATTGATCCATCCCGGCCCGGCTGGCTTTATGGCGGAAACAGGGGCAGATACCCGTTTGAAGACATCGTAGGTCCACGCTACCCCACCATAGAAGAGCTGACCAATATTGCCAATTCATCCGATGAGTTTACCCGCCCCTCTTTTATGGATGAATATTCCCACGCATACGGCAACGGGATGGGCAACCATTACGAGATCAGCAAACTCATCCGCTCCACCAGGCGACTGACAGGAGGAGCTGTTTGGGACTGGAAGAACCAGGGCCTCGAACATCCCCGGCACATGATCTTAGATCGATCCGGTAACGTAAACAACGGCGTTTTGATGGGTGGAGCCAGCCTAAGTGAAGGCAAATCAGGCAAAGCCCTGGACCTTTCCGGTCATGATGACTGGGTAGAACTTTACAGGGATCCTTCACTGGATATTAGCGGAAATAAGCTCACATTGAGCGCCTGGGTTTATCCCCGCCCCTGGAAGGGCAAAAGCCCCATCATCACCAAGGGTCGAGATCAATATGCATTGATCCAGACCGATCGCGAAACCCTTGAATTCAACATTTTTGACGGAGAATCCATTGCTGTCAATGCGGATCTTCCGGGCGACTGGTATCAGAACTGGCATCATGTGGCCGGTGTGTATGACGGTTCGCAGCTTAAGCTATATATTGACGGCGAATTGCAGAACTCCAGGGATCACCAGGGCTCCATTCATGATGGATCGGCACCCGTCACCATAGGCAGGACCTGGGGCACGGAATGGTTTTCCAATGCCCTCATTGATGAAGCCCGGATATACGCAAAAGCCCTTACCGGGAATGAGGTTCAACAATCCATGAAAGCACAGGCCAAGGAAGCCAAACTATCGCTGAACTTTGACAAAAAGGAAAACCAGGGAAGCTACCTGGGGTATGGCATCTACTCCCAACCCAACTCCACCGACGGCATTGTTTACACCAACGGCAAGCCACAGTCGGAGCTGATTCATGTTGGCAAAAACCTTCAGCCCGTGCATGTGAAAGGAGTGAACCTGGTGAAAGGTGAAATTTCAGTAAGCAATGAATTCCATTTCAGAAACCTGAACCAGTTAAATACTGTTTGGAAAATACTCGAAGACGGTGAAGTAATTCAAACCGGCAATACGCATCTTCATGTTCCCGCCGGCCATACCGACACGGTTTCACTCATTTATCAAAAACCGGAAATCAGGCCCGGAAGTGAATACTGGCTTGAAATCAGTTTCCGTTTGAAAGGAAAACATGGATTGTTACCCGATGGTCATGAAATGGCCTGGGAGCAGCTTAAACTCCCGTTCCATGAAGAGAAAACAAAACATGCAATGAATAAGAAGGAATTGCCGGAGATCACTGTTGAAGAAACAGCCAATACCGCGGTTTTCTCCAATCCCTTCTTTAAATGTACGATCAGCAAGCAAACGGGAAAGATCACTTCTTATAGTCATAAAGATAAAGAATATCTCAAAAAACCCTTAGGTTTCAATGCATGGCGGGCTCCCATCCTGAACGAACAAAGACACATTGAGGAGGAATGGCGTGAAGCCGGGCTGGATGAACTGGTCCACCAGGTAGAGTCTTTCGAGGTGAAGGCTGAAAATTCCCGTAAGTACATGGTGAACATTGAGAGCAATGTTACCGGGGCTGAAACGGAGAGCGGTTTCAATGTAAATACTAACCTGACCATCCTTGGCAACGGAGCATTAACCATTTCACAGGATATTGAGCCCCTGGGCGATCTGCCCGAAAGACTTCCTAAAATTGGGTTGCAGGCCGTGCTTAACAAGGACTATGACCAGTTGCAATGGTACGGCAGGGGTCCTGTGGAAAATTACCCTGGCCGAAAACACGCTGCAAGAATAGGCATTCACAGCAAAACAGTGCAGGAGTTGTATGAGCCCTATATCGTGCCGGGTGATTACGGCAACCGAAGTGATGTGCGCTGGGCAGCACTTACCAACGACCAGGGTACCGGCTGGCTGGTGAGTGGCGATGAAATGCTGAACATCAGTGCACATCCGTTCAGCACGGAAAATCTTGACCGGGCAAGATATACCTGGCAGCTTAATCCTGCAGAGGCAGTCTATTTTAACATGGATCACGTGGTTTCAGGCGTAGGGACCAAATTTCATGAACCAATTGAAAAATACCAGGTAAAAACCAGGCCCTATTCCTATACCATCAGGCTGCAACCGGTATCCAACAAGGATATGATTTCAGAAGAATAATTCAGGAATATAAAAAATAACCAGAAAAGATCATGAGCAACGATCAATACAGCAAAGCTCACAGGGAAGCAGAACATTTTCTGAATCACGAGCAGCAATTCCACCTCGGTATCCTGCCCACCGAGCAATCCAATCCCAAAACCCGGAATCTGGACGCCATTTTTAAGTCCAATCCCATGGAAGGAGTTAAAACGCTGCTCTCTGTTGACCGGGACATCACACCGGTGGCAGAGAAAACCCTAAATGGGAAAGCATTCCGCGATATGGTAGAAGCCGGTGTGAAGGCCGTTTCTTCCGGAAGAAAAATCATATTCTCGGGTTGTGGGTCAACGGGCCGCCTGAGCATTCTGCTGGAAGGCATGTGGAGGCATTTTTTCCGGGATATGCAGCAATTCAATCCCAAAACATATGAAAAAGTAAAAACTTATGAGAATGCCATATTCAGCATCATGACAGGAGGGGATTATGCGCTCATACGTGCCGTTGAATCTTTCGAGGATTACATGGAATTCGGCCGGCAACAGGCCCGGGAGATGGAAATTACCGAAGGAGATGTAATGGTGGCCATCACCGAGGGGGGCGAAACCTCCTCGGTGCTGGGCACCCTGGAAGAAGCTGCTGACAGGGGTGCAAATGCCTTCCTCATGTTCAACAACCCCACGGATGTGCTGCGAAAACATATTGATCGCTCAAAGAAAGCCATAGATGATCCCCGCGTAACCGTTCTTGATTTGTATTGCGGACCCATGGCCATTGCCGGTTCCACAAGGATGCAGGCAACTACTTCCGAATTGCTGGTAGCGGGGGCTGCCCTGGAAAGGATACTGAACAGAATCTTTCAGCCCCAGCTGTCAGATGAAGAAATGAAATCATTGAACTTTCATGAAATCAATTACCCCGGGGTTTTTGAAGAAATGCTGAACAGCCTTACCAATGATCAGAATACAAAAACCCTTGCCGAATACATCAAGCTGGAAAGGGATATCTACCAGGAAAACGGACTGGTAACCTATTTTGCTGATGAACTGATGATGGACATCCTTACAGATACTACCGAACGCTCCCCTACCTTCATGCTATCCCCCTACAAACAATACGATGATGAGGTTTCTCCCCCGTCCTGGTCGTTTGTAAAGTACCCCCTGCGACCAACCCCGGATACCTGGGAATATATGCTGGGCCGTCAGCCCCGGTGCCTGAACTGGGACAGCGAATTATACAGAAAACTTGGAGCTGATGAAACTGCCTCTGCCCCACCCAGGGTCAACAAACAGGAATTGCTTAAATTTCTCATCGGTAATGAAAAAGATCATTCCCGGATCAGCCAGTCACCCAATGTTGCGGTTGCAATTAACAGTGGTCGCGAAACCAGTAAAAAAGATTTCGGAACTTTTATGAAAGCTTTCCGTCAGAGCACCGGAGATTATAACCACCAACGTACTTTCATTATCGGAAATACCGAAGCGTCTGCCGATTACCTGGTTGACCATGCAATGCCTGCTTCCCCCCTGCATTTGATGGAACGCCTGATGGTTAAATTGACCCTTAATACCATTTCAACAGGAACCATGGTTATGATGGGCCGCGTAACCAGCAACTGGATGAGCTGGGTGAACATTTCAAATAAGAAACTACGGGACCGTGCAATACGCCTGATATCCGAACTTAGCAGCGTGAGCTATGAGAAGGCATGCTACGCCTTGCACGAAACGCTGGAAGATCTGAAAAAACTTAATGAAGCCGAAAGAAAGGAAGTTTCTCCCGTGCAATATACCATCAAAAAAATAAAAGGCACAAATAAATGATTGGTGGTTAATGTATAATTTAATATCATTATAAATAATTTAACATAATATTTTACCAATCCCTTTCGTAATAAAACACGAAACTTTTTATTCATTTTTAACTAAAAAATCAGGCTTATGAAGGAAGTTTTATTCATGAAGGTGCTGCGGCAGCTTTTAGGCAATAAATTTTCCAGGAATTTACTTCTTAAAAAGCTTGACAGCCACATTTACTCTTCATTCGTTGAGAATGGTGACAGGACCATTCACAAAGCAAAGGTAAGAAAAGCTCAGTTTCTGAGTTCTTTGCTTCGTTGTGCATTGCAAAATGTAGAAAAAGGATACGTTTCCAAAAACGTATTCAAGCGTATATCCCAGCTTTTACTGACCAACTCCTATCCACGGAAACAGTTATACAGCGGGAAGCTGGAGGAATTCAAAAATCAGCACGGCAAATATCCGCCAAACTTTATTGTGCTCTCCCCTACCAAAGCATGTAATCTCAATTGTACAGGATGTTATGCTGCATCGGATCCCGATGCCGGGGCCAAACTGCCTTATCATATGGTAGATTGGATTGTGGGAGAAGCACGTGACAAGCTTCACAGCAATTTTGTCGTTATAAGCGGAGGCGAGCCGTTCCTTTACAAAAGCGAAGGCAAAAGCATGATGGACATTTTCGAAAAATACAACGACATGTTCTTCCTGGTATATACCAACGGAACCCTTATCACTCCTGAAATAGCCGAGAAGCTTGAAAAGCTGGCCAACGTCACCCCGGCGGTTTCTATCGAAGGTTATGAAGCGGATACCGATAAAAGAAGAGGAAAGGGCATCCATCAAAAAATTCTTCAGGCCTTTGAAAATATGAGGAATGCAGGTGTACCGTTTGGAGTGTCGGTAACCGCCACCAGCGAGAATGCCGACGTGCTGCTTGAGGATGACTTTTATGATTTTTACTTCAACCAGCAGGGGGCAAACTACATGTGGCAGTTTCAGCTCATGCCTATTGGTCGGAGCAACCATGCTTTCGACTTGATGGTATCTCCTGAAAAGCGTGTCCAACTTTACAGGAAATGGGAGGAGCAGATTAATCAGAAAAAATACAGCGTCGCTGATTTCTGGAACAGTGGAATTCTGTCAAACGGTTGCATTGCTTACGGCCGCAGGGGAGGATATTTTTACATCGACTGGAACGGCAACATCATGCCCTGTGTCTTTGTGCCCTATTATGTGGATAATGTTTACGACTTGTATAATAACGGGAAATCACTGGTTGGTGCCCTCTTCTCCGATCTTATGAAGAATGGAAGAAAATGGCAGAAGGAAATGGGCCACGGTTACGACCATCCCGACAATCCGCACAACTGGCTGATGCCATGCTCCATCAGGGATCATTACAAGAACTTTTACCACAACATATTGACGGAAGATGCGCAGGGAGAAAGCATAGAGGCTGAAGAATCAAGGAACGACAATGAATATTACAGAAGACTGGTGGAATATGATGAACAACTGGAAGAGCTGACCAAAGACATCTGGGAAAATGAGTACATGCAAAGTGAGGACCAGGAGGAAAGGCTGGCTAAAAAGTAGTTGTCTGTCTCAACATTTCAACTTATAAAACGGATCTGTCTAAAATACATCATTCAATAGGCGGAGCTGGCAGTTCATTTATCTAATACCGGTTTCGTAAAGGTAAAATTATTGCTCCCTTGCGTGAGCCAATTATCCGATCTGCCGAATGCTGGTTTTAATTTGCCGGCTGTTGGATTCCACTTGTTCGCTGTAACACTCATATTTTCGGCTGCAAGATTCATTTCATTTATCGTATGCTTTATTTTGTCTATTGTAAGATTCGTTTTATTTGATGTATGATTCATTTTGTTGGCTGCAAGATTCAATTTATTCAGTGTAAAGTTTAATTTATCAATTGTCAGATCCAATTTATGGACTGTAATAATCTATTTATTTGATGTCAGATTCAATTTATCCATTGTAAGCTGCAATTTTGTCGCTGTAAACTGCAATTATGGCAATGTCAATATCAATATTTTTATTGTAAGCTGTAATTTATTAACTGTAAGCATTGATTTGTGTACAGTATAATAAAATTTGAGCAGTATAAGACGCTATTTTTTAGCTGTATGACTCTATTGAATAACTCCTGTCAATCCCTTCACACCTCAGCCGAAAATTATGCAAAGCTATGCCAGTCCATATTCAGGTTAAAATGGGCCATGGTCATAAGGCTTCTAGCACTGACACCATTTGGGCAGGCATCTTCGCAATAGCCAGGGCATTTAAGGCAAACTTCGGCTTTCTCTCCGGGTAAATTCGCATAAAGTTTCATGGCTTCTTTTTCATCCCTTTTGTTCTGGTAATAGTAGTTGTATCGCATGATGGTGTTCACAGGAAGATGATGAGGACAGGCCTTTTCGCATTCATTGCAGCCAATCCGGCAGTTCAGGAAACCAAAATGGTTCTTGTAATCTCCCAGGAGTGAAGCCTGAACCTTTTCCAGCTTATTTCCCGATAACCCTACATATCTTTTAACATCATCCAGGTTGCGGATATCCAGGCAAACAGTATGGGCCTGTGGATTGGATAGCACATAAACGATTGCTGCATTGACAAGCTCTTCATCTGTAGTGGCACCATAAGATTTGAAGAATTCTTTGGCTTTTTCAGCCCGGTCCTTATATCGGTTGAGATAGGCATAGTAATCTTCACCAATCTCTTTACCCTGTTCTTCATACCTTTGCACGGCTTTCTCAAGCAGGTTATAGATCTGCACAGGGCTGGATTTCATTATAGCGCGTCCTATCCCCTTTTCCTCGCAAGCCCTGAAGATCTTTTCGGCCATTGAGGCATTGATGAAATTGTAGGTCATCAGGAAAACATCAAACCTGTTGGTATCTGCAGCGGTTAGCAGGACCTTGTCAATTGTCTCTTCCGGTAGCCGGTACCAGGCGCTTCCATGGCAGGAAACACCGGTGTATTTCACCCTGCCTTCTATCTTGAGCTGATTCATCCCGGCATGGAAAGCCTCATCCTTTACAATCTTTGAATTATCGGCACTATGGATCATGACACAATCCACATAGTCGGTCTGCAAGCGATCCAGGGCCTCCCTGGTTCTCCTGATAACCTCTTCCTTGCTCTTAAATCCTTCTTCAGCATAAAGCTTGGTATTGATAAAGATCTTCCTGCGGTCATAATCTTTCAGCACCTTTCCGATCATCCGCTCGTTGTTTCCGTTTCCGTATGTATGACCCGTATCGATGAAGTTTACGCCTGCATCGAGCAGGGCTTTCAATACCGTTTCGTTCTGCGGTGCGCCTGAAGCGATATCGGACACCCGGAAACCGGTCCGGCCAAGAATTTTGTGATTCACAATCCGGGGTGCATCAGTTTTTATCCCTGAAATATCTTCCGGGAAGCTAAGACCTGTTTTACTCAGTGCAGGCACACCAATGGCAGCAAACGATAAATTGCGAAGGAATTGCCTGCGGTTGGTTTTATTTTGTTTCATTTCCTGAATATTTTGACGGTAAATATAGTTAAAAAGCTTTTAGCAGGGACATATGTAATAAATAATGACAATAGCAATGAAAACAGGGAAACTCTTAAACTTCTTCCATATTTGTTAGTAGCATAAATAAAGGAAATATTACATTTAGCTTTTTAACCCGGATAGAATTTTACAGGTGAGCCTGTACGGAGATCTGCTGCGATTCAGATTATGCCAACAACCTGCCCGGCCTGTTTGCCACTTTCACCACCTATTCAGTAATTGGACGGCAATGGATCCTGGAAGGTGAAGGACAAATCACACTGAAGCGTATTTCAGACAAATAATAAAAACATATAAATCCCGATTGTACTTTTAATTCCCCCTGTTTATTAATATCCCAGTTTATCCAGATAATCCCTTATATAATCTTCTTTTTGACGTGCTTTATATTGCACGATATACCTGGGATGGTCCAGCACCTCATAAGATTCGAACAATTTCTCCTTTTTGTTAATCCTTTCAAAATAACGGGCGTTCTTCTTGCCAAGCAGATAGCACTTGCGGGTATCGATGCCAAAACTTATCTGCTGTTTCAGTGTGGCGATGAGAAAATCCTCGAGGGTGCGGTAAAGGGATTCATAATCGTAGTAATTGCAGTTAACCCAGTTGCCCTTGTTGTTCAGCCTCAGAAAACCCAGCGGACTAATGGAGTTGATGTAAAAATCACCGTAAAATCTTTCGGGTGCACCATACCGGGCAATCATGTCATAAATGAATACCGACGAGGGTTCATGGGTATTGGCCGAATCCATCTTAATACCACAAACTTCTTCCAGGCGCTTGGTATCCGTGAAGGGCACACCGGTGGTACCTGCACCAAACCGTCCGGGGTTGATTCCGATGATGAATTTCCGCTGTTTGTTATCGTTGTAAAACTTCCGGTAAAATTGTTCGGAAATAGAACGGACATTCTTATCCTGAAAGGGATTCATGACACGAATACCCTGGGGCAGATCTCCCTCATAGGTCAGTTCTTTATTGAAGTGTATTACTTTTTGGGAAAAAGTAAACATAACCATTTATTTAATTACCAAATAACAAATATCAAATTACAAATAATACCAAAATCTCAATTACCCAAATTCCAAACCCTGGATATCATGGTTTGGGTCATTGAAAAATTGATTATTGTAATTTATTTGTTATTTGGTGCTTCTTGCTATTTGGTGCTTTCAATATGCTCCCTTAACACTCATCTTCAAACCAAACACAGAATCCATGGCTGTTATAAAAAGCGTTTGCCTATCAGGTCCTCCGAAGCAGACATTGGCGGTCCATCCCTTATCTACCGGGATGTGGGCGATCTTTTTGCCTGTCTTATCGAACACCGTCACCCCGTCGCCGGTAACATATACATTACCCTTTTTATCAAGGGTCATCCCGTCGGATCCAAGCTCAAAAAGTACCCGCTGGTTGGATAACGTGGCATCCTCGCTGATATCATATACATAGGTCTTGTCATCGCCAATATCCGCAACGTATAACTTCTTTCCATCAGGCGTGCCAATGATGCCGTTGGGCTTAACGATGTTTTCTGCTACACGCATTAGGCGGCTGCGGTCAGGGCTCAGATAATACACATATTCACCATCCTGCTGCATTTCCGGATCCCGTTTCCAGTAATCCCGTTTATACAAAGGATCGGTAAAATAGATCCCCCCGTTGGGATGGATCCAAAGGTCATTGGGGCCATTGAGCCGCTTACCCCGGTACCCATAAACAAGCACCTCCACTTCACGGGTTTCCGTATCAATAGACCACATTTGATTCTTCATGTCCGCACAGGTGATCAGGTGGCCCTGGTCGTCAAAGAACATACCATTGGAACGGCCTGCCTCATCCATGAAAAGCGTTACCTCACCGGTTGAGGCATTCCATTTATGTATGTCGTTGTTGGGCTGATCGGTAAAATATACATTACCTTCCGCATCGGGAGCAGGTCCTTCTGTAAAGTCAAATCCTGTGCCTATGAGTTCCAGGCTGGCTCCTTCGGCAACAATGCCTTGTTTGTCCATGATCTGAGCATTTGCACCAGGAGAAAAAAACATAAAAACTGAAGCTACAAGCAGTGGAAGAACTATCTTCACTGAATGCGCTGATTTCATAACAAGATGAATTGAATGGTTATTTTTTTTCATAATAAGTGAATTTAAATCTAAAAAAGCACCAAATTACAAGCACCAAATTACAAATAATTTCGAAATTCCAATATCTCAAATTCCAAACCCTGGATTTGGCGGTTTGGGTCATTGAAAAATTGGTGATTGTAATTTGTTTGTTATTTGTAATTTGGTGCTTGTTATTTGGTGCTTAATATTTGCCTGCCTCGCCGATAAGGCAGGATGCTTTGTTTGCTACATATATGCACCATCCCTACGATGGTTTTACACTAGCTTTTCCGTGCAAACATCCGGTCAATTGAGTATTTTCCGGCTCCACTGATAAGCAATGCAACAAATACCACAAGACCCTTCAGCGGATGGAGAATGGTGCTCAGGCCATCACCCTGCTGGATATGCATCAGTGCAGCCATTAACATGGTGATTAACATAAGCACGGCAGCAGGCCTTGTAACAAAGCCAACCACAAGTAAAAGCCCGCCGAAAAATTCTGCAAATGAAGCCATAAAACCCCAGAATGCAGGTGCAAAGCCAAGGCCAACAATAGCCATTGTACCACCAATACTGCTCCAGGTTTCAACTCCGCCGGCGAGCTTTGGCCAGCCATGAAGCATGAAAATAATACCTATACCTACCCGGATGATAAGTAACGCCATATGTAGCGAATTGCTGCTGGTGCTGAAAATTCTGTTACTCATAGTAAATAGTTTTTTTGGTTAATACTTTGTTTCTTAATTATCAGAATACATTACCCGTTGAATAACGTAACAACCTAAATGTTTAAAGGTTCACCTACCCTTTGCTTATATTGACAATTAATCTGGGCAAATTTTTTTTACTTCAGGCCAAACCTTGTTTTATAAAGGAACATGGACCAATCCTAACCCTTCCTGAGTTGTTGATAAACTTGCGCTCATTGTTTATAAGTTATCTCCTGAACATCTTATTATTTATCCATGTTTTAACATATTTGTATTTCGGACAATTTATAAGGAATCGACATGGACATGAAGCAAGCCATTCCGATAGGACATATTATAGATGATTATATTGAAACCCATTCCGATCCGGATGTTGAAGACAGGGGAATAGATCTCTGGAGGGACGGCCACATAACGGATATCTGGACCACCATTAAAAATACACTTCAGGCCAAAGTTCTTGGCTCAGAATACGAGCAGGAATACGTGGTGGAAATCGGATTCAACGGGCAGAAAGAACTGCAAACCTCCTGCACATGTCCTTATAATCATGAGGGTATCTGCAAACACACGGTAGCAGTTTTGGAAGAATGTAAGTTTGAAAATTATTTGTATCCCATTTATCACAAGAAAAGGGTTGATCCGAAGAAGGTTTCCTTCACCGCCGAAACAATAGATGAAAAAAGAATGGAACGCTCCATTCCCCACGACCTTGAAAAGAAGGTCAAAGAGCTAAAAACCCCGGAAAACATTAAATTGATGGAAGATCGGGATGGAAGTTTCAAGGTTACTGTACATGACGGAGCAACCCCTCATTCTGTTCTTCTCAAAAAGAAGAAAAAAGAGACCACCATACAAACCTCCTGTACCTGTGACGATACTGAACACATCCTGTGCGCCCATAAACTGGCATCTCTGCTGTTCATATCCGGCCAATACGGGGAACATGCCTTTGAGCATTCCCATTCATGGGAAAAAGAAAAAGACAGGTTACTGGTAGATTATGGCTATACTGCGGAGAATTACCCCCCGGATAAATTCCGGTTTTACTTTGAAAAAGGGCAACTGAAGCTGGAGGTCACAGATAACTCTGTTGCTAAAATATCTGAATTGACCCGGTTTAATGGATTTGACGAAGCGGACAGGCCCAAAGAAAATGACCTGCACGAACGAAGCGAAAAGAAGAATGGGGAGGAGGCTTCAGCGCTCGGTTATGTAATAGAATTACGGACCACTACTTCAAGCCTTCAACTACCAGTAATAACCTCCGTACACGGAAAACTTCGTAAAGACGGGAAAGCGCACAAGCATTCCGTGGAATCATTGCATCATATTTTTGAGATAGAAACGGTGCTCAATGATATAACCTCTGAAGATCAGGAAGTCATTTCATGGATCAACCAATACAGGGATGCAGAAACCCGGTTATTCAGGGATATACTTAATAAAATGAAAGGAAGGTCCGCTTTTCTGTACGACATATCAGAGGAAGAGGCACGGCGTGCCTTTCCCGGATTAAATGATTTCTCCCGCGATTACCTGAACTTTCTGCATCAGGTGCTCCCGAAAATGAAAAACAAATATGTGTACTTAAGCAGTAAGATGCCCAATAACGGACGATTCTCCACAAAAAACCTGCAGTCCGCTACCATAAACACCGATGTATTTCTGGAAAGTAAACTCGAAGTAGAAAAGTACAACGGAAACATTCAAATTACCTTTATTATAAGTTTGAATAATAATCAGGTAGCACCGAAATTTTTAGAAGATGATTCCTATTATCCGCTTTGGTTTCATTTTGATCGCAATGAGCTATATACATGGAAAAACCATCACCACTTTCTTTTGGCTGCCCACTTTGGTTTTCCGGGAAAGAAAATCATTGAAATTCCTCCTGAGCAATGGCCCAAGGTATTTGAAACTTTCATACAGAAAGTTCAGAAAAAAGTACCTGTGGAGATGGATGAAAGCATGAAGCCAAAGAAAAAGAAGGTTCAGCCCTCCACCAGGATCAAGCTCTCCGAAACCGGCAACTTTCTCCTGCTATATCCTGTGATGGTTTACGGCAACAAGGAAGTGCTGCTCAATGAATCAGGAGAAAACCTGTATGACACAGAAGGTGATGGGTTAACTGTCATTCCCAGGGACAGGGAATACGAGCAGAAAATGCGGGAATTCATCGCTGATCTCCATCCCAAATTCAATCCCCATACCAGGCAGGAGTATCATTACATGCACGTGGACGAGGTGATGAAAAAGATGTGGTTTTTTGATTTCTTTGAAAAATGCCGGGAACAGGGCATAGAAGTTTACGGTATCAAAAACCTCAAAAAAATCAAATATAATCCCAACCGGCCTTTTACGAGTTATAGCGTGAAATCCAATATCGACTGGTTCGACATGGACATGCAGGTAAAATTCGGTGATCAGTCGGTATCGCTCAAGGACATTCGCAAGGCTGTGATGAAAGACCAGCAGTACGTGAAGCTGGGTGATGACAGTTGGGGCCTGCTGCCCGAAGATTGGCTGGAGCAGTGGTCGAAGATGCTCAAGTTCGGAAAGGTTGAAGAGGACAATCTAAAAATCAGTAAGCTGCATTTTCAGCTCATTGACCAGTTGTATGAGCAACTGGAGGATAGGGACGTGACAGCAGAAATAGAAGAAAAGAAGAAGCTGCTACAATCTTTTGACTCCATTGAAGAAATAGCTAAACCGGAAGGTGTGAAGGCAGAGCTGCGCAATTACCAGCAGGCAGGACTCAACTGGCTTGCTTTTCTGTACCGCTTCAAATGGGGCGGTATACTGGCCGACGATATGGGCCTTGGGAAAACCCTGCAGATGCTGTCGCTTTTCAGTTACATCCAGTCACAAAACGGACAGAAGCGGCAGCAATTCCTCGTAGTTGCCCCCACCACCCTGCTCTTCAACTGGGAGAACGAAATCCTCAAGTTCACCCCGGGCATGGAATATACAGTTCACTGGGGCCAGCAGCGCACCAATGACATTACCGAATGGGAAGCATACGACATCATATTGACCACCTATGGCACCCTCACCCGTGATATAGGGCTGATGAAGGATTTTCAGTTTACCATTGCCGTCCTGGATGAATCACAGGCCATCAAAAACCCAACCTCTCTCCGTTTTAAGGCAGTGAACCTGATTAATGCCAGGTATCGTTTCACAATGACCGGCACACCCATCGAGAACAATACCATGGAACTTTATGCGCAGATGCAGTTTGTCAATCCCGGCTTGCTGGGTTCTCAAAACTTTTTTAAGCAGGAGTACGTCAACCCGATCGACAAGCAGGGTGATAAACGAAAAACACAGGAGCTTCAGCAGCTTATCAAGCCATTCCTGCTCAGAAGAACCAAGGAGAAGGTAGCCCGTGAGTTGCCCCCTAAGACAGAAATCCCACTCTATTGCGAAATGGAGGATGAACAGCGTAAAGTTTACGAAGCCTTTAAAAATGAATACCGTAACCAGGTGCTCAATAAAATTGATGAAGAAGGGCTTGAGAAGGCCAAATTCAATGTACTGGATGCCCTTACCAAGCTGAGACAGATATGCGATTCCCCGGCGCTGCTGAACACCGAAGAAGATTATGGCAACACTTCTGTAAAACTCCAGGAGATCCTGCGGCATATACGGGAGAAAACCGGAGCACATAAGGTCATCATCTTCTCCCAGTTCGTAAAGATGTTGAAGCTGATTACAGCGGAGCTGGATAAAGAAGGCATGGTTTACAGCTATCTTGATGGCTCCACCCGCGACCGCAAGCAAGCTGTCCAAACATTCCAGGAGGAAAACCAGTGCCGCATTATGGTGATCAGTCTGAAGGCCGGTGGACTGGGCCTCAACCTGACCGAAGCGGATTATATTTACCTGATTGATCCCTGGTGGAACCCGGCGGTGGAACAGCAGGCCATTGACCGCACGCATCGTATCGGGCAGGATAAGCACATATTTGCCTACAAAATGATATGTAAGGATACAGTAGAGGAAAAAATCCTCAACCTGCAGGAAAGGAAGAAGAACCTGGCAGAGGATCTGATTACCGCGGAACAAAGCTTCATCAAGAAGCTGACGGAGGAAGATATACGGGCGATATTCGATTAATCCCGCACTGCGTGCGGGATTAATTCAACTCCGATCCCTTCGGAATCGGACTATAGGAAAGAATATAAAATTTTCTATCCATTGCTAAAGAGGAAAACAAAACCCGATGCACAATCAATTTCATCTCATTACCAATTTACCATTCTCCGGTTTCTCCTTTTCCTGCCAGGCCTTAAGAAGAAGAAGCAAGTTAATATCAGCAAGCTTCATTCTTTTTATTTTTACATTAACAACACTTCATGCCCAGGAGCCGCATGTTCCCTATGTCACTACGCCTCCCGGGGTGGTGGATAAAATGATGGAAATGGCAGATGTAGGACCGGGAGATTATGTAATTGACCTGGGTTCGGGGGACGGCCGCATCGTGATCGAAGCGGCAAAGCGGGGAGCAGTCGGTCACGGGGTGGAGATCGACCCGGTGCTTGTGAATTTGGCTGAGGAAAACGCCCGAGAAGCAGGTGTATCTGGTAAAGTAATGTTTCTGCAGGAAAATGTGTTCCATTCGGATTTCAGCCAGGCTTCTGTAATTACCACATACATGACCACCACCCTCAATACCCGGCTCCGCCCTACCCTTTTGAATGATCTCAGCCCCGGCGCAAGGGTGGTCGCTCACGACTTCAACATGGGAGCCTGGAAAGCCGATAAACACCTGAAAGTAGACGACCGTGATGTATATTTATGGGTTGTGCCGGCAACCATTAAAGGTCGCTGGTACTGGAAAATAAATGGTAAAAAGTTTAACATGGAAGCCAGGCAACAGTTCCAGGAAATCCAGTTAAAAGTGAACTCGGAAGAAATTTCTTTAAGGGTAGAAAATAGCGTGCTGTCGGGCAAAAATTTGAATTTTACAGCCGTAAATCCCAAAAATGGTATCCGGTATAGTTTTCACGGGGTGGTTGAGGGAATTATTATAGAAGGACTGGTCCAGATTCACCAGGATAAGGAAAAACGGATTGAATGTTGGTCGGCAACCACCATTCAATAGGGTCACCGACATTTAATCCTTCCAACCAATAATCCATTTTGGCGGACAGTTAATCAATTCCTCCTGTCAGCGGACAGGCATTCAATCCACCACTCATTCCTGTTTCCCGAGAATGAATCATCAAAGCATTCCGCCGGGTTATGGAAACTCATCACCTACCCGCCGCCTTGCTGACAACAGCAATCTGTCCCCCGTGCCAGGCATTGTGCTCAGCCACAATGGTGGCCTGACGCATCAGATGATGGTCCGGATTGGCGGAAAAGGGCTCAAACAGATCATTGGAAGGATTCTGGACCATTTCAATCATCTCCTCCATCAATTCTTTGATCTGTTTTACTGATTCATCCCACGCTTCCCTGGAAGGAGGTGCCGGAGTTCCCGGCCAGAATCCCTCAGGCCAGGGAGGCGACTGATAATGGGAATCCTTTGAATATTCTACCAGGTCATGCAGGGCGATGCGCAGATGCTCGGTCAGCTCCCAGACGGTATGATCATATCCCTCAATATGTTTTCCTGTAATCTCATAAGGTATGGAATCGAGCAACTGGGGAACCGGGCTGAAGGCATTGCCCTGTCTGAGCATTTTAACAAGCTGATCTCGAAGCTTCTGTTCCTGTTCTTTTTTCATAAGCCCTGTTGTTTTTTGCTAAAAAAGATAACAAATTTTTTCCTTTCATTGTTAACCCAACCATAAAAGAAAGTAAAGTGCTATTGATTTTATAATTTTATTTTTTGGTAAAGATTTGCTGCACTTTAAATTCTAAATTTTTGGTAATCCTTTCTTTACTCTGTGACTTAAAAAAAACCTACAATATGGTACTTATCATCAGTTTAAGAGTAATTTGCTTGTAATTATAGCTGTGGTAAGAATGATCCAGGCTAATTTTTATTTTCTTTCCCGCATTTCTCTTTGCCGCATGGGCATAGCATCAATGATTGCATACAAATTCTTATTGGGAACAAATTCCTTTTTATTGAGTTTCACTCCCCCATCCTTACCAATTAAGATGTAACGGAATTCATCATCTCCTATATTATAACGATTTCTTAGCCGGTGCGCAGATAATGCAGGACTGGAGGATTTTCCGATAAAATTTACTTCCTCTCTGTCAATATGAAAAATAAGCAAGTCCCGGTCCTTTATCCCAGCCGGATCTTCTTCCAGTTGGGAAATTTGCCTTTCAACCGAAGATTCCGAGGCCGGACCAAAAAGCAGAACCAACCTGTTTTTCCATTGGTATTTTTCTAGCATATCGCTTTGCCCGTTAACGAGGTGCGCTGATAAAATCAAACCAAAAATCAATAGTGTTTTCATCGTTTTATTGTAAAAACCCTTCGTTTAAAAAAATGTTCATTTGATTTAAACAAAATCCTAAACATTTATACGATCAGGTTGTTATTCATCTTATGAAAACATTTTTGATAATTGGCGCATCCTCCGGGATAGGAAAAAAACTGGCCCATCTGCTTAAGGATGCCGGGCATAAAGTATTCGGGACCTATTACAATCATTCCGATTTAGAAGGATCTTCCGAAATAGATTATCACTATCTGAATGTCCTGGATAACCAACCCGATTTTGATTATTTACCGGAACAACTGGACGGTTTGGTGTATTGTCCGGGTAGTCTAAATCTTAAGCCATTTCATAGGTTAAAACCGGAACAATTCACAGAAGATTTCAATTTGCAGGTAGTTGGTGCCATTAAGGCAATACAGATCCTGCTTCCCCGGTTAAAAACCGGAGATGGGGGATCTGTGGTTTTATTTTCCACAGTGGCGGTACAAACCGGTTTCAACTTTCATACCCAGATTGCAGCTTCCAAGGGAGCCATTGAAGGTCTGGCGAGGTCTTTGGCAGCAGAACTGGCACCAAAAGTAAGGGTTAACTGCATTGCTCCTTCGCTCACCAATACAGCTCTTGCCTCCCGGTTGCTTTCAACCGATGAAAAAATTGAGGCCAATGCAAAGCGACACCCGTTAAAGCGTATTGGGGAGGCCGGTGACATTGCAACCGCTGCAGAGTTTTTGCTTTCCGGCAACTCAAGTTGGATAACCGGCCAGGTCCTCCATGTGGATGGCGGTATGTCCTCTTTAAAAGTCTGATGTATGAAAATTCTGCTGACCGGGGTAACTGGCTATATTGGAAAACGGCTCCTTCCTGTTTTACTGGAGGAGGGACACGAGGTATTCTGTGTAGTCCGCGATGAAAGCAGGTTTGACAAACAGGAATACACCTCTCCCCTGCTTCATTTAATTGAGGCCGATTTCCTGGATTATGAAACCCTCAGGCACATACCCAATGAGATTGATGTTGCCTATTATTTCATCCATTCCATGTCTGCCTCTGTCAGCAATTTCAACAAACTGGAGAAAACATGCGCAGAGCATTTCAGAAAACGCATGGATGAAACGAAGGTAAAACAAGTGATATATCTCAGTGGCATTGTAAATGAAAAGAAACTGTCCACCCACCTGGAATCCCGAAAAAGTGTTGAAAAGATCCTTGCTTCGGGTACATATCATCTCACCACGCTCAGGGCCGGAATCATTGTCGGCTCAGGAAGCTCTTCCTTTGAGATCATCCGGGATCTTGTTGAAAAGCTCCCGGTAATGGTAGCCCCAAAATGGCTGAATACCAAAATACAGCCCATTGCCATCAGCAATGTCATTCAGTATCTGAAAGGCGTTCTTTTGTATGAGGAAACTTTCGATGACAGTTTCGATATTGGTGGACCTGAAATACTGACCTATAAGGAAATGTTACTGAAACTGGCAAAAGTCAGGGGATTAAAACGATTCATCATAACCCTGCCTGTGATGACTCCCAGGTTGTCCTCTTACTGGCTGTATTTTGTCACCTCAACCTCCTACAAACTGGCCATCAATCTTGTAAATAGTATGAAGGTAGAAGTGATTTGCCGTGAAAATCGCATGGCTGAATGGTTTAGTTTCCGTCTGTTAACCTATGAAGAAGCTGTGCAGATGGCCTTTGACAAAATTGAACAGCAGGAGGTGTTGTCCAGCTGGACTGATGCCCTTTCACGTAATATCCTTGAACCCGGTATGGATAGGTTGCTTAAAGTACCAATCCATGGATGTTTTAAGGACAAACAGGTAAGGGAAATAAATGATGAGAATAAAATTCTGAACAGAATCTGGTCAATTGGTGGAAATACCGGATGGTATTATGCCAACTGGCTTTGGGAGCTCCGTGGTTTGATAGATAAAGCTGCCGGAGGCGTGGGATTACGGAGGGGAAGAAAAAACCAGGACTTCATCAAAGCCGGAGAAACTCTGGATTTCTGGAGGGTACTTTATGCTTCGAGGGAAGCGAAACGGCTGTTGCTTTATGCGGAAATGAAACTTCCCGGCGAGGCCTGGCTTGAATTTCAGATCAGAGAGAATAAACTATACCAGACGGCTACTTTCAGGCCGAAGGGCCTTTGGGGAAGATTGTACTGGTATGCGCTGTATGTTATCCATTACTTCATCTTTAAAGGAATGAGCAAACGAATTGCCCAATGATCATATTCCTGGCAAATCCCTGGCTTTTTTAATAAAATCCGCCTAACCTTTTAGGATTTAGGATTTACTCAATACTTTCGTGAGATTGCTACGCTAAGTTCCAGTTTATCTGGGTTAGGATAATTAATATTTCCGGGTAAAAAACTTGTTCATATTATATTTATTTCAAATATTTGGAGGATAATCCTACATTAAAAAAATAAAGGTCATAATATGAAATTAAAGGGAAAAGCTGCTATCGTCACAGGAGCGACGCGTGGAATGGGTGAAGCGGTCGCTTATACATTTGCCCGGGAAGGTGCAGGTGTAATCATATCAGGGAGAAATGAAGAACGGGGAAATGCCGTAAAGGATAAAATCAGGAAGCAGGGAGGAAAAGCCATGTTTGTAAAAGGTGATGTATCTTCTTATGAAACCAATCAAACACTTGTTCAAACCTGTCGGGACAATTACGGTACCATTGACATCATCGTATGCTCAGCCGGAATGATGGGTCTTGGCAAGCTGACCGAACTTGAAGCGAAAACATGGGATAAAACCATTGCCACCAATCTCACTGCAGTTTACTATCTTACCAGCCTGGGAATACCGATTATGCAGAAGAATGGCAATGGTTCCATCGTCATCATCGGATCAATTGCTAGCCAAAAGGTCTTTCCGGGTCACCCTGCCTATTGTGCCTCGAAAGGTGCCCTTACCCAGCTTACAAAGCAGATTGCCCTGGATTATGGCCCGGAAATCCGTATCAACCTTCTAAATCCCGGTCAGGTAGATACACCGTTATTGCAGGAATCCACCAAAGCCTTTCCCAATCCTGAAACCATCATTGAGGAAACCAGGCAGAACATTCCTCTAAAACGCCTGGGAGAACCGGAAGACATTGCCAAAGCAACACTTTTCCTGGCTTCAGATGATGCTTCATGGATAACCGGTTCTTCCCTGGTTAT
>Ga0207797_1000552_pt1 | contig 28936 bp, 34 predicted proteins | sample PRCRCaboRojoPR_6_FD_187275 | JGI IMG/M metagenome (GOLD analysis project Ga0207797, IMG submission 187275) | Marine sediment microbial community from Cabo Rojo, Puerto Rico - PR CR 10% Liquid 1 (SPAdes) | ecosystem: Environmental > Aquatic > Marine > Coastal > Sediment | place: Cabo Rojo, Puerto... | reverse complement strand
GCCGGCGAATCGGCGTCGGGACGGCGTGCCGACGGCGCCGCCGCTGGACGGTTCTTGACGGTCGGGCCGGTCGAACGAGCGGTGTCGGTCCGCGGGCGCCGGTGGAGCGGCGGCCGGCCGACGCGGCTTACTCGCCGATGACCTCGGCGATGTCCTTGTTCTTGGTGATCTCGACGCCGTCATCGGTGACGACGCAGACGTTGATCCCGTTGCCGGAGGCGACGTCGCGCTCGACTGCGCTGTCGATCGCCCTGGCGGCGACCGACTTCGCCTCGTCGATGGTCAGGTCGTCGCGGTACTCCTGTTCGAGGACGCCGAGCGCGAACATGGAGCCCGAGCCGTTCACCGTGTAGTCCTCCTCCATCGTCGAGCCGAGGGGATCGAGGCTGTAGATGTGCGGCCCCTCGTCGTCGACGCCGCCGAGGATCGGCGCCACGATGAGGAACGCCCCCGACCGCAGGAGGTTCCCGGTCAGCGTCGAGAGCGCCTGCATCGACATGTCCTCGCCGCGGCGCGCCTCGTAGAGGTTCACCTCGGCGCGGAGCGAGGAGATGAGCGACTGGGCCGCCGAGACGGAGCCGGCGATCGTGAGCGCCGCCCTCGGGTGGATCTCTTCGACCTTCTGGACGTCCTTGGACGCGACCATGTTGCCCGCGCTCGCGCGCATGTCGGTCGCGAGCACGACGCCCTCCTCGGTCGTCAGCCCGACGGTCGTCGTCCCGGTTTTCGTCCCCTCCTCGTCGGCCTTCGCGCGGGTTCCCTCGTCGCCGTTCGGGAACTCGCCCAGCTCGGGGCCGAAGACGTTCGAGTGGTCGCCGTTCAGCGGATCGAGGGAGTCCGAGAAGTCGTGGGTCGGCATTACCGCCTCCTTGCAGCCGACCGGGTATAAATGCAGCCTTCGAGGGAAACCTGCCCGGCTCGAGCCGTGCTCTACACGGCCGGCACCATCCGCGTCCGCGTTCTCCCCACGCCGTCGACGGCCCGGTGCCGTCGCTCGCCGGCTGGCGGTACCGAGAACCGGACTCCGGGGGCCGACCTGTTCAGCGCGTCGCGGTCGCGGCGTCCTCGTACGCCGAACCGACGGTCTCGACGAGCCGTCCGACGGGGACCGATACCCCGAGCCGGCTGGCCGCCAGTGCCACGGGCATCAGAACGATGCCCAGGAACACCACGAGCTGGTACAGTGCGAACAGGCTGATCCGTTGCAGGCCGTCTATCATCGCCTTACCTGGGGAGCGGCGGGAACCATTGATAAATCTGACGACCGTGACGACCGGTCGAACCCGCCGCAGTCTTGCGATTCAATCCCGGTTGCGCGAGACTCAACGCAGCTGGACTTGGGCCCCGTCACGACCTACGAGCGGGGTGGCTGAGCCGGTTCGTCGGCATAAGTTATGCGCGTAATTCCGGGGACGTGCGCGTATTTGTGGTGCCCCCTATCGCGTCACGCGGTGACACGGCCTGGATGCAGACAGACACGCTCCGGCGGACCGGTCGTGGATCCCGCTCGGCGGACCGGATCGGAGCGGTGGACGCGTCGCGTCGACGACGGCCGGTCGGCGAGTGGATCGCTGTCACGGGTCGTGGCGCCGGCGAACCACAAGAGACGAGGGTCCGGGGCGCCACGCGGGGTGCATGGGAGATTATCTCGTCGCGATGGAGGCGGCCTGGCTCGTTCGCGACGTCGAGGACGTCGACGACGCGATCGGCGTGGCGGTCAGCGAGGCCGGCAAGCGGTTGAACGAGATGGAAAAGGAGTTCGTCGAGGTGGACGTCGGCGTCACGCCGTGTCCGGCCTGCGGCGAGCCGTTCGACTCGGCGTTCGTCGCCGCCGATACGGCACTGGTCGGGCTCCTCCTGGAGATCGACGTCTTCGACGCCGACGGGGAGACGCACGCCGCCCGCATCGCCAAGAGCGAGGTCGGCGGCGCCCTCCGGGACGTCCCGCTGAAGGTGATCGAGGTGATCGAGACCGGCGAGGGGGACGAGGAGACGGCTGCGGCCTGACGCCAGGTGCCGGGGGCGGACGCCAGCGACGAGCGCTCGCGACGAGTGCCGGTCGGACGGGGGAAGCCTTTTTAATAACCTCTGGTAATGACAGGCATGGAGCTACCGACCCCACAGGACCTCCGACAGCGCCGGACGGCCCTGGACCTCACGCAGAGCACGCTGGCCGACATGGCGGGGGTGTCACAGCCGCTGATCGCCCGCATCGAGGGCGGGGACGTCGATCCCCGGCTCTCGACGCTCCGCCGGATCGTGGAGGCGCTCGACGAGGCGGAGGGCGACGTGGTCCGGGCGGGGGACATCATGCACGGGACGGTCGCGAGCGTCCAGCCCGACGAGTCGGTGCGCGCGGCGGAGGCGAAGATGAAAGAGCAGGGCTACTCGCAGCTGGCCGTCGTCCGCCGGGCGGGCAGTCCGGTCGGCTCGATCAGCCACACCGAGGTCGTCGAGGCGATGAACAGTCGCGAGGACGCGGGCGACCTGCCCGTCTCGGAGGTCATGAGCCCGCCGTTCCCCGCGGTCGGCACCGACGCGACGATCGACAACGTCCGTAACTACCTCGAACACTCGAAGGCCGTCCTGGTCACCGAGGGCGGCGAGGCCGTCGGCATCATCACCGAGGCGGACCTCGCGGCGCAGGTCTCGTAGGGGCCCTCGGCCCCACGTGGCGTCCTGAATACCACCCGGAGCCCCGGGGCCGCCGGGGGGCGATCGGCGGTCCGGCGAGGGTGACCGGACGGCGGGTCCGGCGAGGGTGACCGGACGGCGGGTCCGGCGAGGGTGACCGGACGGTGGATCCAGGCCGGAGGGGTGCAGGGGGCCGGACGACACCTGGCAGTGAGCGGGGTCCGGAGCCTGACTCGTCGGCCGGAGCGACGGCCACGGAACGGAGCGCCCTCGGGACCGGGTGTCGGCCCTCAGGATCGGGGCCCGGGGAGCTCCGCGAGCAGCTGGAGGACGTCGAGGAACGTCACCGAGCCCGAGTCGTCGAAGTCGAACGCACCCGGGTGATCCGATAGCACCGGGGAGTCGTCGAGGGCGTCGAGGAACACCAGCAGGTCGAAGACGTCGAAGTCGCCGTCGCCGTCGACGTCCTCGAACCGGTCGTCGCCGTCGGGATCCGTCGGCACGTCGACGCCGCCCCGGAGGGGATCGTCCGGCGGCCCGCCGAGGAGGCCGCCCTCGCTGACGTTCACCGTCACGGTCGCCGCGTCGGTCCGGCCGCGGTCGTCGACCAACGTCGCCGTCGCCTCGTAATCGCCGGGGCGGGCGTAGACGTGCGAGACGAACTCGCCGGTGGCGTCGACGGTCCCGTCGCCGTCGAAGTCCCACCGGATCGCGGCGATCTCGCCGTCGGGGTCCTCCGACTCCAGGGCGTTGAAGCCGACCGTCTCGCCGACGGTCACCGACGTCGCGGACGCCTGGACCGTCGCCTCGGGCGCCCGGTTGTAGTCGAACTCGAACTCGTAGCTGGTCGGCTGCGTGACGTCGAACTCGCGGGTCGTCGCGTTCGGGTACGTGTCGGTCGCGTTCGGCCGCACCGTGACCGTCACCTCGCCGCGGACCTCGACGACGCCCGTCCCGCCGAGGTCGACGCTCCCGTTCTCGAAGGCCCCGATCCCCGAGAGCCCGCCGCTGACGTCCGGTCCGGGGTTCACGTCCGTCACGTCGAACTCGGCGGTCGGAACGCCGCCACGCTCGGTCGTCGCCCGCAGCGAGAGCGGGTAGGCGGCCGGCAGCCGGACGGGACCGACGTCGACGTTCCCGGTCGGGTCGATGCGCGCGACCGCGTAGACGTCGGGCGAGCCGTCGACCGGGTACGAGACGGTCGACGACGCGTTCGGCCCCTCCCCGGCTTTCGTCGTGGTGCCCCCGGACCCGGCTCCACTACCCGCCGCCAGTTCGTCGTCCGAGGGGTCCGCGTCCGTCACCTGGTAGTAGACCAGCCGGTAGGTCGCGTCGGCCGGCACCTCGATCGCGAAGCCGCCGTCCCCGTCCAGCGTCACCTGCCGGGTGTCCCGGAGGACGCCGTCGGACTCGCGGAAGACGACGAGCGTCTGGTTCGCCGCCGGGTCGCCGTCGGCCTCGAGGAGTCGGCCCGAGAGCGTCACGGTCTCGTCGTCGGTCCCCGGCGTCCCCCCGCCGTCCGCGGCCGCGAGCGTCGCTCCCGACGCCGGGACGGCTGCCCCGACGACGGGCGCGACCACGCCCGCGCCCACGACGACCAGGAGGACGACGACCGCGACGGCGGCCGTTCGTCCGCCCGGGACGCCGACCCGGAACCGTTGGCCCGGATCGCGTCGCTCCGTCCGCTCCGCGGTGGCTCCGCCACCGGGTGCCCCGTCCGGTACCCGGTCGTCCGGTCCGCCCCGTCGGTCCCCTCCGTCCATGCCCAGTCGTCCACGGAGCCGGGACATATAACCGCGTATGACGTTCGTCTGCCGGTGACCGGACGGGGGCCGCGGCGGGGTGCTCGAACCGTGACTGGACTCCCGGCTCGACGTGATCTCTACCCTCGGCACGGCGTGATCCGCACCCTCGGTCGCCGGGCGGGGCGGCACGCCCCCCGTGCTCGATAGCCACGACCAGGAGACCTCGACTGGCGGGCACCCGAGGCGACGTTCCGGACGCCGTCGGCGTTCCGGTCGAGTCAGTCCAGATCCGACCAGGCACCCAGGAACCGCTGGATCGCGGTGACGTGCCCGACGACGGCCAGGAAAACCAGGAGCCACCCGACGAGAGGCAGCCCGAGGATCCGGTCGGGGGCCACCGGGGCGAGGAACGCGACCACGCCGACGATCGCGATCCGGTCGGCACGGCCCAGCAGGCCGCCGTACGTCCGGCCGAGCCCGACCGCCTGGATCTGCGTCCCCATGTAGGAGGTCAACAGGACGCCCGTCACGGCCGCGAGCCCGAGGTCGAACCGGCCGATCCCGGCCGCCAGCCCGCCGACGATCGCCACGTCCGCGTACCGGTCGAGCGCGTGGTCGAGGAAGTCGCCCGACTCCGACTCGACCCCCTGCTGGCGGGCGAGCTGCCCGTCGAGCAGGTCCAGCGAGCCGTTCAGGAAGACGGCCAACCCGCCGACGACGTACCAGCCCGGTGCCGCCGGCGACGCCGACGCGAACGCGCCCGCCGCGACCAGCGCGAAGCCGAACGCCACCACGCTCACCGTGTTCGGCGAGAGGCCCAGCGCCTCCGCGCCGGCGACGATCGGCTCGAGGACGCGGTCGGCGACCGACCGGAACTGGTCGAGCGTCACGGCTCCGTCACACCCCCTCGTCGGTCGACGGTCCCTCGTCGGTCGACGGTCCCTCGTCGGTCGACGTCCCATCGGAGTCCACGTCCGACCCCTCGTCGATCCCCGCGGCGGGATCGAGGTAGTCGGTGAAGTCGACGGCACCGACGCCCGGCTCGCGCTCGCCCGCGAGGGCCGCCTCGACGACCGCGGCCACCTCGTCGGGCGACAGGTCGGTCACGTCGACCTCGTAGACCCGGTCGGGGCCGTGCTCGTCGACCGCCTCCGCGAGGATCGAGTCGAGCGCCTCCGACTCGGCGTTCTCCCGGGCCGACGCCGGCGACTCGCCGCGTTCGCGGAGGCGGCGCTCGATCACGTCCGGGCGACAGCGCAGGACGACGACGCGGTCGGCCGGCAGGAGGTGCGCGAGGTGCGACTCGACGACGTGGTCGCCGTCGGGCGCGTGCTCCGCCAGCCAGGAGCGGGTCGCGTCGAGGTCGACGTACAGCGAGCCGCGGTCGGGGTCGGATCCCTCGTGGAGGTCGGCCTCCCGGATCACGTCGTTGAGGTGGACGACCGGCACGGACAGCCGCTCCGCGGCGGTCGTCTTTCCCGTCCCGGGCGTGCCGGTGAGCGCGACACGGACGCTCGCGCCGTCGCTCACGCGGGGCCCACCTCGGCCAGGACGCCGTTGACGACCTCCACGGCCCGGCGCGTCCCCTCCTCCGTGCCGCAGGAGACGCGGATACACTCCGGGAGCCCGAAACTGGTGCAGTCGCGGACGATCACGCCGGCCCGCTGGCTCCGCTCGGCCACGGCCGACGCGTCGCCGACGTCCGCGAGCACGAAGTTCCCCGCGCTCTCGTAGGTCGGAGCGTCGAGTTCCTCGCGGAGGTAGTCGCGGGCCCAGCGCGCGGTCTCGACGGTCCGCTCGACGTGCTCGCGGTCGTCGAGCGCCGCCAGGGCGGCTCGCAGCGCGATCTCGCTGGCGGCGAACGGGGTGTTCACCCGCGCGTACGCGTCGGCCCACTCGTCGGGGACGATCGCGTAGCCGATCCGGAGCCCGGCGAGCCCGTACGCCTTCGAGAAGGTGCGGGTCACGGCGACGTTGTCGTAGTCGTCGAGGAGGCCGACGCTCGAGGGGCGCTCGCTGTACTCGCCGTACGCCTCGTCGACGACGAGGAGGGTGTGGTCGTCGACGGTCCCGGCCAGTTCGCGGATCGCGTCGCGCGCGAACTCCGCCCCCGTCGGGTTGTGCGGGGTGGTGAGGTAGACGATCCGCTCGCCGTCGTAGCCGTCGAGGACGGTCGCGGGAGTCTGGGCGAAGTCGTCGGCCCGGGAGAGCTCGTATGTCGCGACGGTCGCGTGGTGGTAGCGGGCGCTCATCGGGTAGTACGAGAAGCCGGGCTCCGGCGTGAGGACGCGGTCGCCCGGCTCGAGGACCGTCCGCGCGAGGTAGTCGAGTGCGCCGTCCGCTCCCGGCGTCACCCACACCTGCTCCGGCGTCACGTCCCAGACGTCGGCCAGTCGCTCGGTGAGGTCCGCGTGGCTGGCTTTCGGGTAGACGTTGACGTCGGCCGCCGTCTCGCGGATCGCCTCGACGGCGGCGGGACTCGGCCCGTGGGGGTTCTCGTTGGAGGAGAGCTTCGTGAGGTCCTCGGGCTCCATCCCCAGCTCGCGGGCGACCTCCTCGGCGCCGCGACCGGGGACGTACGGCGAGTGCGCGGACAGGTCCCGTGGCTCCATACCCGGTCTTGCGGGTGGGGATTGATAAGGATGATCGATGTTGCCTGGCGCTCGTCAACGGCTCGCACGGGGATCGAACTTGGGCGACGGGTCGGCCGTCCGGAGGTCGACGTAGAACGGGCCCCGGACGTCGTAGCCGTGGTCGCGGGCGTTCGCGAAAGACGGCGTAGCCAGCGACGGCGCTCCGGTTCTCGGCGGGTGGCAACGAACCGGGGAGCGAGGAACGCCGCTCCGGGGCTCTCGGGAGGCGACTGGCCGGGGGTCGGGCCGACGCACCCGACCTGCGGACCCGGGCGAGGTGACCGACTGCGGGCCCCGCCACACCGACCGTGCCGGGGCGTCGACCGTCGCGTTCATCCTGCCGAGGACCGAACAGCTCTCGTGATCGACGACGAGACGGACGACGGTGACGACCTGCTCCTCCGCGACCGGGCGATCCGCGCCCTGATCGACCGCGATTCGCGCCGGGCGGGCGACCTGTACGCCCGGGCGGCACACGCCGCGCTCGCGGGGTTACAGGCCGAGACCGCGGGCCGGGACCCCCTGTCGGCGGACGACCGCGGCTGGGTCGGGTTCGGGCTTCAGTACCTCCTCCTGTCCGGGCTCGCGTACCGGGCGGCCGGGGCGGACGATCGCGCGGGCACGCGCTGTCGCGAGGGCGTCCTCCTCGCGAAGGACCTCCGCGAGCACGTCCTCGCCGACGACGTCCAGCGGGCCGGCCTCCGCGAGTACGCTGCCGACTTCGGTGTCGTCGGCGGGTTCGCCGGCGCGGCCGCGTACGACGGCGTCCGCGACGCGTACGAGGCGGCCGCGGAGGACCTCGACGGCGACGACCAGTCCTCGTGGGTGACGACGCCGCTGTTCCAGGCCGCGACGGAGGGGCCCCACCAGGGCGCCCGGAACGGCCCGCACGCGTTCGAGTGGGACGACCTCCACGGTTCGACCCCGGAGCGGTACCTCGTCCACCGCGCGCGGTTCAAGCGCGCCCGGATGCCGCGGGTCGTCGAGCACGTCGCCGGCGGGCGGCTGCACCCGCCCCGGGGAACGACCGAACACGGCAGCGACGACTTCCGGTGTCCCGACTGCGATCGCAACGAGGTCAACTGGATCGCCGGACTCGAGGTCTGTCTCGACTGCTCGACGCCACTCGAACCGCTCTGAATCGGTCGAGGCGGCGGGACGGCCGGACACGTCCCGGCCCTCGGCGCTTCTGCTCCCGGTCCCCGACACTCCTACTCCCGGACGATGGTCACGGTCGTGTGCGCGCGCTGGACCACCAGTTCGGCGGTCCGGCCGAGCAGGAGCCGGGTCTCCCCTTCCCGGCCGTGGGCGCCGAGCACGACGCGGTCGACCCCGTGGCGCTCCGCGTAGTCGACGAGGTTGCGGGCGGGATCGCCGGCGACGGTGACCGTGTGGAACTCGACGTCGGCGTCGGCGCCCTCGACGAGGTCCCGGGCCGCGTCGAACACCGACTCCGCCTCGGCGCTGGCTCGCTCGTACCACTCGTCGCTCAGGTGGAGCGGCCCGCGATCGTCCCCCGTCCGGGCGTGGCTCGCTCCGGCGCGGACCTCAAAGCGCCGCGTCGATCCGCTCGGCAGCCCGGAGCGCGACCGCGGCGATCGTCAGGGTCGGGTTCATCGCCCCGCCGGTGGGGAAGACCGACGAGCCCACGATCCAGCAGTTCCGGAGGTCGTGGGTCCGGCAGTTCGCGTCGACGACGCTCTCGGCGGGGTCCTCGCCCATCCTGGTCGTCCCGACGTGGTGGAACGCCGGACCGGTGTTCTCGGGGCCGACGACCCAGTCGATCGTCGCGTCCAGCTCCCGGAGGATCGACCGCTGGATCCCGTTGGCCCGCTCGATCGCCCGCGCGGTCCGGTCGTCGACCGACCAGTGGACCTCGGGCACGGGGTTGCCGTGATCGTCCGTCCGCGAGGGGTCGAGCCCGACGTAGTGTTCGTACCGCGGGAGTTGCTCGACGAGCGCGCCCATCGCGATGTGGGTCCCGTACGACTCGCGGAGGCTGTCCAGGAGCGCGTCGCCCCACTCCTCGCTCCCCGTCGCCTCGATCGCCGGCGACGGCCCGGCGTAGTTGAGGAACTCCAGTTTGATCGCCTCGACGGGGTCGTCGCCGTCGTAGAACTGGTGGGACTCGCTCGTGTTGAAGCCGACGTGGTTCTGCCGGGTCGGCCGGTCGATCCGGCCCCCGACGCCGGCGAAGAGGTGGTCCGCGAAGTACCGGCCGACCAGCCCCGAGGAGTTGGCGAGCCCGTCCGGGTAGGCGTCCGACCGCGAGAGGAGCAGGAGCCGCGGGGTCTCGACGCCGCCGCAGGCGACGACGAACTCGCGGGCCTCCACCCGGTGGCGGGTCCCGTCGGGGGTCGCGTAGACGGCCGCGTCCACCCGGTCGCCGGCGGCGTCGTGGACCAGCCGCTGGACCGGCGCCCGGTCGATCACGCGGGCGCCCGCCGCCTCGGCGCGGCGGACGTGGCTCTCGGCGGTGTACTTGGCGCCCGAGGGGCAGACCGGCTTGCAGGTGCCGTAGCCCTGGCACGCCGGCCGGCCGTCGTACGGCTCCGGGTTGCGGGCGTTGGGGACGGAGTGGGTCGCGATCCCCAGGCGCTCGCACGCCTCCGCGAAGATCGCGTCGGAGTGTGACGGCGGGAACGCCGGCAGCGGGAACGGCTCCTCCCGCGGCGGAGCGAACGGGTTGTCGAGCGCGCCCGCGACCCCGAACTCCCGCTCGGCGGCCGCGTAGTACGGCCGGAGGTCGTCGTAGTCGATCGGCCAGTCCGCGCCGACGCCGTGGCGCGAGCGGAGCTCGAAGTCCCGCTCGTGGAGCCGCATCACCATCCCCTGCCAGTGGAGCGTCGACCCGCCGACGGCCTTGACGCGCGCGGCGTTCAGCGGGTAGTGCCGGTCGCCCGTCGAGCTGTATCGGTCGCGCGGACCGCCCATCCCCCAGACGTCGCCGCCGCCCGGCCGCAGGTGCGCCTCCATCCGCTCGGCCCGGTCGCCCGGCGCGGGCTCGAACCGCGGGCCCGCCTCCAGGACGACGACGTCGCGGCCCGCCTCGGCGAGTCGACAGGCGACCAGCGCGCCCGCGGGCCCGGAGCCGACGACGCAGACGTCCGCGCGCCCGGGGGCAGTCCGGTCGATCCCGTCGTCGACGTCGCCCGCGCTCACGTCGCCACCGTCGTCGACGTCTCCCGCACTCCCACCGATCCCGCCACCGGGCTCGCCGGCGATCGACCGATCAGTCACCGTCGGCACCCCCGTCGGTCCCGGGATCGTCGCTCGTCTCGGGCGGTGCCGTCCGGTAGCTCTCCGTCCCGCCCGGGTAGCCGACCGGGTTCTCGATCCCGACCAGTCGGCCGCCCGGTGGGGAGGCGTAGAACGCGAACAACAGCTCGTCGACGACGTAGTAGCGCAGGCGCTCGGAGAGGGCCCCGTCGGGATCGGCGTCGGCCGTGACGGTTCCCAGCTCGCGGAGCAGGCCGTCTCGCGTCTCCCGCGACAGTGCCGCGAACGAATCGTCGTACCAGTCGCGCGCCGCGGCGTCCAGTGCCGCCGCGGCCTCGGCCACCCCGTCGCGGTAGTCGTCGCGGCCCCGCGTTCGCGCGAGCGCGTACGCCTCGACGAACTCGCGGTGGCCCTCGACCCGCGACGGGTAGAGCACCTCCGCCGCGGCCGTCAGCGTCGCCACCGTCGGCGGTTCGACGTCGACCTCCTCCGACCCCTCGCGTTCGCTCGACGGCGCCACCCTCGCGTCACCGTCGGCCCGCGGGGGCTCCCGACCCGCCATCGCAGTCGCCCCGGCGAGCACTCCGGCGGTGCCCAGCGCGGCCAGCGCGTCTCGCCGGCTCAGTCGCATCTCTCTCGCACCGAGCTGTTTTCGGCATGCCTAAATCATAGGCCTGTCGTTCCACGTCGACCCTCGTCGCTCGACGGTCGCGAGAACCGGGGCGTCGGGTCGACGAGAAGGCGGCGTCAGGGGCGCGGCCGTTCGTGAGCCGACCGGCGATGGACGGACCGGCGATGGCACGCACCGGGACGGAACGAACGGGTGGCCTGGTCAGGCGCGTACGGTGGAGACCTCCTCGCCGGCCAGCTCGAGGAGTTCGGCCACTCGCTCGCGGTCGACGGAGACGACCCTGCGCTGCGAGGCGTCGTACCGGATCGCACCGACGCTCGTTAGCTTCGGCAGGTGGACGTGGTGGAGCGTCGTCGCCGTATCCCTGACCTCGGGTGAGCCGGCCCAGCAGCCACACTGGGCGTTCAGCTCCCGGGCGAGCGCGCCGACGCGACGCGGCGCCTCCGGATCGGCGAGCAGCCGGAGCAGTTCGCGACGGTGGCCGTGGTCGAGCAGCTCCGACGTCGCCTCGGCTCCCCCCCGCGCGGTCCCGTCCGCCGTCGAGCGTGTGTCCTGCATATTACTCCCCCAACGAGTACCAAGTGAGTCGATACCAATGGCGGTTCGGTTGAGGTAACAAGTGGTTTATAATGCGGGTGTGCCAGGTCCGGCTCGCCGTGATCGGCGGGTCGGATCCCACGGCGTGATCCGACGACCGGTCGCGTCGGGGCGCGGCCGAGCGGCCCGACGTCACCGTCGAAAGACGCTCCGGAGCACGCGCTCGTTTCCCCGCCGGATACGGGTCGAGAGGGCCTGCTGGGTGATATCGAGCTCGTCGGCCAGCTCGTCGAGGCCGACCCGCTTCGGCGTCGCGAAGTAGCCGGCCGCCAGTGCGAGCTCCAGGGCCTCGCGCTGCTTGGCCGTGAGATCGACCCGGCTGTACCGGTGCTCGCGCTCGTCGGGGACGTACACCCGGCGGACGTCGAACTCGACGGCCCGCTCGGTGCAGTGTTCGGAGAACGCCGTCGCCAGCTCGCGGCGGTCGAACCGGAGCCGGACGTGCCAGCCGTCCCGCCAGCGGGCCGAGAGGAGCACCGCGCCCGTCTCCTCGATCCCCTCGAAGAGGCCTTCACCGTGGTCGGACCACTCCACCTCGAAGAGGGCCGCGTCGCCGTACCGGTCGATCTCCCGGAGCCGCTCGACCGACGCGGTCCCCTCGACCGACCGCCGGAAGCGGTCGAGGTCCTCGGCGGTCGCCCAGAACAGCGGGGCGATCGCGCCGGAGGCGGGGACCACGCGTTCGAGTTCGACCACCGCGTCCTCGTCCGCCAGGGCCGCTCCGAGCGAGAAGGCCCCCGACGCCAGGTCGAACTCGACGACGACGCTCATACCCGGGGGTTCTCGACCCGTACGGGAGTAGTTTGCGTCGTGGTGGGCGACGGCGTCCCGACGGGGACGCGTTTTGGGATACCGGACGGGCCGTGGGCGAGGGGGCCGACGTCGGCAACAGCGGTTCGTTCACCGTCTCCGCACCGGTCCCGAATCCGGGTCCCGCCCGTCTGCGACCCCGCCGACGGAGCTCCCCGGTCGGGCTCCGTCGTCCGCCCGGACCTCACCCGTCGATGGAACGTTCCCACGCCGGCGGCCCGACCGATCGTCAGTTCTTCGCGTCGTCCGTCCCGGCGGGCTGGTCCGTCCCGGCGGCGTCCCCCGGCCCGTCGACGGCGGGGGTCTCGTCCCGCTCTCCCGTCCCGTCCACCTCGTCGGAGTCCTCGCTCCCGTCGGAGTCCCTCGCGACGTCCATCTCGTCGACGACGGCGAGGTCCTCGTCCTCCGGGCCGGGACCCTCGGCGCCGGGGATCCTGCCGGCCGCGTCGAGATCGCCCCCGGCGTCGATCCCCTGACCCGACCGCCGACCGCCACGGACGAACGGCCGAGGCTGTCTTGCTGGACCGTCCAGCACGCCACGGAGGACCTGCTCGTTGCCCCGGCGGAGCCGCTTCGAGAGCGCCTGCGGCGAGATCTCCAGCTCGGCCGCCAGCTCTTCGAGGTCGGCCCGCTTGGGCGACTCGAAGTAGCCGGCCGACAGCGCGAGCTCTAAGGCCTCGCGCTGTTTCTTCGTCAGGTCGAGTCCCGCCTCGTGGGAGGGTCTGGCGGCAGTGTAGACCCGTTCGACGGTGATCGGCACGTCGCGGCCCGCGCACCGTTCCATGAACTCCGAGGCGGCCGACCGCTCGTCGAACCGGGCCCGGAGCGCCCAGCCACCGTCCCACTCCGCCCGGAGGAGTGCGCCACGGGTGCCACGGAGGACGTCGGTCGTCGGGTCGAGTTCGTCCAGCTCGAGCCGGTAGAGGACTTGTCCACTCACCTCGTCGAGCGGCCTGAACGACGACACCTCGGGGAGACCTCTGACGCGATCGCCGAACGCCTCGGTACCGTCCCCGGAGACCCAGAGGTACGGGACCACCGTCCGGCTCGTCGGGACGGCGCGCTCGAGTTCGATCCGGACGTCGAACTCCGGCAGGGCCCCGCCGAGGACGAACTGATCCGGGGGGACGGTGAACTCGACGATGACGGTCACAGTTAGCATTGCACGCGGTGCGGTTTAAATCGGAGGTTGCGTCCTCGATGGGGTTTATTCCGAACCGTGTCGAGGACGCCTCGCTCGCGGGTCGCCCGCCCTTCGGACGCCAGTGAACACCCCGCGTCGGAGCGGCTGCCGGACCGGTTTCGGGAGGGCCGGCGGGTCGTCCCCGTCGACAGCCGGCGTGACGGGCTGCCCGTCGAGGGCCGGTACGGTTGGCTGCCCGTCGAGGGCCGGGGCGTCGGTCTGGGACGTCGGGAGATCTGCCTCGCCGGTGTGGACCCGTCTCCGGCGAGGGGGCCGTGTGGCGTCACAGCCGGCCGGCTCCGCCGCGGCAGCAAGGTTGACGTGGGACATGAGCGTAGGGGTGAACCGAACCATGGAGCTCACCTGGCACGGTCACTCCTGCTGGTCCGTCACCGTCGGCGGCACGGACCTGTTGATCGACCCGTTCTTCGACAACCCACACACGTCACTCGATCCGACGGACGTCGGGACGCCCGACTACGTTCTGCTCACGCACGGACACATGGATCACATCGCCCACGCGGGCGAGTTCACCGACGCGACGGTCGTCGCGACGCCGGAGCTCACCGAGTACATGGTCGAGGAAGTGGGCTTCGAGGAGACGCTCCCCGCGGGCGGGATGAACCTCGGCGGCACCGTCGAGTGTGGCGACGCGTTCGTCACGATGCACCGCGCCGACCACACCAACGGGATCAACACGGGCTACGAGTACGACGCGGGCATCCCCGCCGGCTACGTCATCTCCGACACGGTGCCCACCCAGGAGTCGGATCCCGAGTCGACGACGTTCTACCACGCGGGGGACACCGGACTGATGACGGAGATGCGCGAGGTGATCGGTCCGTACCTCGAACCGGACGCGGCGGCGGTCCCCTGTGGCGATCACTTCACGATGGGCCCGGTCCAGGCGGCGATCGCCGTCGACTGGCTGGACGTCGACCACGCGTTCCCGATGCACTACGACACGTTCCCGCCGATCGAGATCGAGGTCGAGGACTTCGCGCGGGAGGTCCGCGCCACGGGCAGCGACGCCGAAGTCCACGTCCTCGAGGGCGACGAGTCGTTCACCCTGGAGACGCCCGCGCCCTAACCGGCGAGCACGCTCCGTAGCCGGAGCGCCCCCTCGGGAGCGGACGACCGCTGCCGTGGGCGCACTCGCGTCCCCCGCCGAACCGAACCGGACTCGACAGGATCGGACCTCCCCCGACCAGACCCGGTCGGATCCGGGGATCGGGACCGGACCCGGTCGGATCCGGGGATCGGACAACGAGGTGCCCTACGCGACGGGGCTCTGCCCTACGCGACGGGGCTCGATCGTCCCGCGTGGGGAGTGTCCCGTCCGTCGAGCCCCGTCCCGTCAGTCGTGGCCCCGTGGTGCCGCGTCCCTCGACCGTCGGGGCTACGCGTCCCCCACCGAGGGCGGCCGTCGGTATCGTTTCCCGGCTACCGGTCGTGCTCGAGCCGCTGGCGGACCCGCCGACCGGCATCGAGGCCGGTCTGGAGCGCCGCGAACGTCCGACCGGTCCCCGCCACCCAGTCGCCAGCCAGCCCCAGGTCGTGACGGAGCGCCCGTTCGAAGAGGTCGGGCGCGACGCCCCGCTCCGGCTGTGCGGCAGTCCAGAGGACGGCGTCGGTCCAGTCGGGCTCCCGGAGACGCGGGTCGTCCAGCAGTGCCGCCGCCGCGTCCCCCGCGGCAGAGATCGCCGCGTCGGGCGTCGGGGGGCGGCCGAGCGCCCGGGTCGGGGAGAGCTGGACGATCAGCAGCGACTCGCCGTCCGGAACGTGGCCGGGCTTGCACTCCTCGCGTGCCAGCCACCCGACCCGGTGGTCGCCGTCGACGTTCACCAGCGCGTAGTAGGGTCGCTCGATCCGGAACGGGTAGTGGAGGGCGACGCTCGGGACCGTCCGGTAGGGGACGCCGTCGGCGGCCGTCGCGACCCGTTCGCGGAGCGGGACGTCCCAGCCGGCCCCGCCGAGGAGTCTCGCGACCGACGACGGCTCCGTCGCCACGATCACCGCGTCGTACCGGTGCGAGTCGCCGTCGACGGTCACCAGCCACCCGTCCTCGCGCCGCGCCAGCGACTCGACGTGGGTTCCGGTGTGGACGGTCGCGCCGCTCGCGTCCGCCAGCCCGGTCGGGAGCGCGTCGAGGCCCCCGTAGCCCGTCCACCGGTCAGCCTGCTCGTCGCGTCCCTCCCGGACGGTCCCGTCGCCGTCGTGAACCCGGATCCGGCCGTCGACGGGCACCCGATCGGCACCGAGCGCGTCGTCGATCACGCGCTGGAAGCGCGCGTCGGGCGCCTTCACGTAGTTCGCGCCGTAGTCGTAGCGACAGCCGTCCCGCTCCCGGGTCGCGATCCGTCCCCCCAGCGCCGCCGCCGTCTCGAAGAGGTCGACCTCGACGGTGACGCCGCTCCAGGCGGGCCGGGAGTGGTCGCCCCCGCCCTCGTCGGAGGCGCCGGGATCGTGGGCGCCCCGGGCGTTCCCGGCGCTTCGCCCCTCCGCGTCCCCGACGGCCCCCCGTTCCTCGACCCCCGGCGTTCGACGTCCGGTCAGCGCGTAGGCGCTCGCCGTCCCGGCGACACCCCCGCCGACGACTGCGACAGTCCGGGCCACGGCTTCCAGTACGCGGCCGGCCGTATTGGGCTGCGGCCCCGAACCTGGGGTCGTTGAAACGGTGGGGTTCCGTGCTACCACGCGCCAGGACGGCCGGCGGTTCGCGGTGGAGGATCGTGGTCGATCCCGAGTGGGAAGCCGGCAGTCGTAGGCGCAGGCGCGGTCGCCGCCGGTCGGACCGGCCGGCCGTCCCCGCGACTGTGAAGGCTGCGGCGGGTGCGCGGCGTTCCACGCGGGATCGACAGCCCGGGCAAGTGTTAGGCGGCTGGGCAAGCTTTAGGGTCGCGTCGGACGAGCGGACGGCTGCAATGGCAGATATCGAGACCATCACGGTCAGCGAGGAGGGGTACGCGACGACGAGCCAGGTCGGCGACTACGAACTGGCCATCGACGCCACGGGCGAGGAGGGACCGACCTCGAACCAGGTGCTCGTCGCGGACTACGCCGCCTGCTTCGTTCCCGCGTTCCGGGTCGGCGGAGACCGGACCGGGCACGAGGACCTCGGCCGCGTCCAGATCGACGCGGACGCGGACCTCGACGAGGACGACGACCTCGCCGCCATCCGCTTCCACATTCACGTCGAGGCCGACCTCTCGGACGAGGAGTTCGACGGGATCGTCGAGCGGGCCGAGGAGGTCTGTCACGTCCACTCGGCGCTCCGCGAGGGGCTCCACGCCGAGATCGAGGTTCACGGCGACGCGTTCTGACCGTCGCGACCGGGCCGACGACCGACCGACCGACCGGGCCACTGGACCGGCGTCCGCCGGCGACCCATCGGCCTCCGCCGGCGACCTATCGACGTCCGCCGGGTGCCCGGATCGCCGGGCCGTTCCGGTGACGACGGGTATGTCGTGACTCCCGCCGGCGATCGACGGCGCGGCCGCTCTCGGTAGGATTCACGACCCGGCAGAGAAGACTCCCACCTCGTCCGTCTGGGCCGACCCGGGTCGTCCGGAGCCGGTCGCAGTCGGACGGGACGGACGGGCCGTCGTCGGACCGTCTACCGTTCTTTCGTCACGCCGCGGTACGTCCGGTAGCTCATCGCTTCGCCGTCGACGATGACGATGTCCCGACCCTCGGGGTCGGGCGTCGGCGGCTCCGCGGGCTCCTCGCGGAAGACGTACGGGCTGTCGCGCTCTTCCATACGGGTCTCTCCGCGCTGCCCCCACATAAATCTTTGTCAGACGTTACCAAGGCTCTCGGCAGTCGTCGACGCGACGACGGGAACGTGCGACGCGCCTCGCTGGCGGAGACCATCCGCGTCGATCGATCGGATCTCGGCGGCGGCTGCGGACCTGGGGCGACACGACGGGAAAAAACCGGGCAGACTGGTCGACTGCGAACGGCGTCCGGTGGGGAGCCGGTGTCAGTCGTCCGCGGCGGCCGGCTCGGCGCCGTGCTCGACGGTCGTCCCGAGGACCTCGAGGAACTCGGCGAGCCAGTCGTCGGTGACGTTCCACGCCTCGCCGGTCACCAGGTTGCCGTCGACGGTGACCTCGTCGGCCCACGTCGCGCCCGCACCCTCGACCTCGGCGCGGCACGCGGGGTAGGCGTTCGCCGTCCGGCCCTCCAGCACCCCCGCGGCCGCGAGGATCTGGGGCCCGTGACAGAGCGCCGCGACGGGTTTGTCCGCCTCGAAGAACTGCCGGACGATCTCCAGGACCCGGTCGTACGTCCGGAGGTACTCCGGGGCCCGTCCGCCGGGGACGACGAGCCCGTCGTACTCCGCGGGGTCGACCTCCGCGAACGTGGCGTTCAGCTCGAAGTCGTGGCCGCGCTCTTCGAGGTACGTCTGGTCGCCCCTGAAGTCGTGGATCGCCGTCTTGACCCGGTCACCCGCCTCCTTCTCCGGACAGACCGCGTGGACCTCGTGGCCGACCATCCGGAGCGCCTGGAACGGCACCATCACCTCGTAGTCCTCGCCGTAGTCGCCGACGATCATCAGGAGCTTCTTCCCAGTCATGATTTCGTCCGCCGAAGATGATCGCTCGACGATCATAATCGTTTCTGCGGGACGGACGCGTCAGCCGACGACGCAGTTCCTCCACGCCCGGACTGCCCGATCGGGGACGGGTTTCGTCGGACCGCCGGACGGGTTCGCGGTACGGAGCCCGACGAGGTCGAGGCACTGCCGGACGAGCAGGCGGCTCCGCCGTCGCGAGCGGAGCAGGTCGCGGTCGCCGGGGCGGAGATCGAGCCGCACCCGGACGAGACGCGACCGAACAGCCGTCCGAGCCCGTCGAGAACGTCGATCCCACTCGGACCCAGTCGAGCGGGCGTTCGAGCAGCGAGCGTACGAGCACGTCTCGGAACACCTCGTCGTGGCCGTCCGGTCTCCCGACTGGGCCACCGACGAGTGAGGCCCTCTACGCGGGAGACGGGAACGGGTCGACGGACGCGACGCTCGCCGTCCACGGTCCCGGTCGGCCGTCAGCGGTCCTCCGGCCGTCAGCGGTCCTCCGGCAGCGGTCCTCCGGCAGCGGTCCGCCAGCCCTCCCACGATCAGTGGGCGCCCAGCAGCGACTCGAGTTCGCCGAACGTCTCCAGGACGTAGTCGGGCTGGAACTCCTCGGGCGCGTCGTCGAGGTCGGCCTCGTCGGTCACGCCCGAGAGGACCAGTGCCGTCGTCATGCCCGCCCGGTTGCCGAACGCGACGTCAGTGTCGAGCCGGTCACCCACGACCAGGCAGTCGGTCGCCGGCAGGCCGAGGCGGTCGAGGACGAGCCGGCGGGCAGTCTCGGAGGGTTTCCCGAGCACCGCGTCGGGCTCGCGGCCCGCCACGCCCGCGATGGCGTGGACGACCGCGCCCGACCCGGGGACGTCGCGATCGGCAGCGGGGATCACCATGTCCGGGTCGGTGCCGACGAACGCGACGTCGTCGTCCTCCAGGGCCCACATCGCCGCCGCGAGGTCGTCGTAACCGAACTCGCGGTCGATCGACGCCACGACGACGCCCGCCGCGGCGGGGTCGTCGACGACGCGGAACGCCGCGGCTTCGAGCTGCTCGACGAGCCCGGGCTCGCCGACGACGTACAGCGGTTCGCCGGCGTGGTTCGCCGCCAGGTACGAGACGGTCGTCGTCCCGGCCGTGAGGACCTCGTCGGGGTCGACGTCGACGCCCGCCCGGGCGAACCGGTCGGCGTACGCGTCGGCGACGCGGGTGGGGTTGTTCGTCACGAACAGCCGGCCGACGTCGGCCGACGCCAGCGCCTCGAGCCCCCTCGTCGCACCGGGGAGCGTCCGGTCGCCGCGCAACACTGTCCCGTCGACGTCGATCACCGCACCGCGAACGTCCATACCCCGAGCAGGTCCCGGTCGGGGTTGAACGCCTCGGTCGCGATCGCCGGCCCTCCGTCGAACGGGACCGGACGCGACCCGACCCGACCCGAACCGGGCTGAATCCGACCAGACCGGGCTCGGAACGTACACGATCCGATCCGATCCGGGATCCGGATCGATCTACGGCGCGGACGAGTCCGGTCAGGTCGAGTCGGGTTCGGATCGAGATCCGGACGCCCGTTCCGGACTGGCCAGCCGAGCCCGTTCCGTAGAGCCGGTGCAGCGGGGTCGAGGGAGCCGATTCCCCACGACTGGGAACGATCGTCGGTAGTTACGCTCCTCGAACACGAACGATCGAGTATGACTTTCGACCACGAGACCCGGGTGGAGGGCTGGAGGGGAGCCGGGCAGAGCGAACCGGTCGGCAGCCGGACGCAGTACGTCTGTGGCGCCGTCGGCCTCGTCGTGGTACTGGCCGTGCTGACGGCGTCGTACTCCACGGTGGTCGCTGCGACGAGTGTCCTCTCGCTCCTCTCGACCACTGCCCTCGTGCTGGGCGTCCTCGTCGCCTGGATCGCAGTGTCGCTCCTGCTGGCCGCCGCAGTGCGCCAGACGCTGGTGCTCGATCCCGCCGGGACCGAGCCGGCGGACTGACTGCGCCGCGAACACTCGTTCCCCGCGGGACGACCCCCGTTCCCGCGGGACGAAACTCGTCTCACGCCGAAGAATGACTTATACCTCGGTGTCGCCTACTCCAGCCATGGTGGCTGATACCAACCACCACACCAACGGCGAGGGACCGTCCGGGGGACCTTCGGTCCGCGAGCCGGTCGGGGGGATCGGGCACGCGACCTGCGGCGTCGTCGGACTCGGGGTGGCCGTCGTCGCGCTGGCGGCGTCGTACTCGCTGCTGATCGCGCTCGTGAACGTCGTCCCGCTGCTGTCGACGACCGCGCTGGCACTGTTCGGCGTGTTCGTCTGGCTGGGCCTCTGGTTCGTCTTCGACCTCGCGCTCCGGGAGTGGCGGACCCGGCGGCGCGACGGCCGGAGGGTCGATCGGCCGGGCGACCTGTAGCACGGGCCTCCGTTCACCGGGGACTGACGACCACGGCTGGTCGTGAGACCCCGGTACACGACACCCCCTCGATACCGGTCCCTGCACCGGCCACACTCCCCCCGACCCCGTGGCCACGTCCCCACACGGGACGTGCTGGCTCCGGCCCGGGGGAGTCCCCCTGATCCGACCACCCGGACGGGACGGACCCGCTGATCGATCATCCCGACGGGACGGACCCGACTATCCCGACGGGACGGACCCGCGGACTTCCGATCCCGGGGCAGACGATCGACGGCGGCCGCGACCGTACCGAAGACGTCCCGATCGAGCCGCCCGAACGCCCCCCATCACGAAACCGTGACGCGTGGAGAGCGCAGCCGTAACCCAAACAACGATGTGCGACCCGCCCTTGCATCCAGTACTGTGACGAACACGCAGCTGACCCTTCTCCAGATCGACAACTACGGGCCGTGGACCGTCACGCCCGAGCCCCGCCGGGAGATGGATCTCCAGACGCTCCAGTCGCGGCTCTACGCCGACCTGACGCAGTTCGTCGGCCACAGGGGCGGCTACGTCTTCTTCACCCGGTTCGACAACATGGTCGCGGTGACGAACGGGCTCGATCGCGAGGCCCACGCACAGCTCCAGGAGTCCGTCGGCAACCGGTACCCGGTGACGGTCAGTCTCGGCGTCGGGCTCGACAGCGTTCCGGCCCACGCACTGGAGGTCGCGACCGACGGCATCCAGCGCGCCGGCAGCGCCCAGGACGGCGACCGGCGCGAGGTGCTGGTCGGCGAGTTCGTCGACCCGGACGAGCGGACGGGGGCGGACGTCCACGTGGCTCACTTCGACGTCAACGACGCGACGGGCAAGTACACCGACCGCCTGAACGAGTTCGACTCGTTCATCCGGATCGAGCAGGGGTACGCCTCGCTGATGCGCCACCTCCGCGAGGAGCACGGCGCGCTCTCCTTCTTCGTGGGGGGCGACAACATCATCGCGGTCGTCCCGGACCTCACTCCCGGACAGTACGCCGACGCGATCGACTACGTCGAGGCCGACGTCGGCGTCGAGTTGAAGGTCGGAGTCGGGACGGGGACGACGGCCGAGGAGGCGGGGATGGACGCAAAGCACGCGCTCGAGCGCTGTCGACACCGTGGGACGGCAGTCGAGATCGCCGCCCCCGTCGAGGCCGACGACTGAGATGGGCAGGCGCGTCGTCCGCTTCACCGGGCCGCGAGAGGTCGCCGTCGAGGAGACGCCGGTCCCCGAGCCCGCACCGGGAGAGGTGCTCGTGGAGACGCGCGCGTCGGCAGTCTCGCCGGGGACGGAGCTGCTGGTCTACCGGGACGAGGTACCCGCCGAGATGCCGCTCGACGAGTCGATCGACGCGCTGTCGGGCGGCGTCGACTACCCGCTCCGGTACGGCTACGCGGCGGTCGGGGAGGTGACGGCGGTCGGCTCCCGGGCCGACCCCGCCTGGCTGGGCGAGCGGGTCTTCGCGTTCAATCCCCACGAGAGCCACTTCGTCACCGACCCCGGGGCGCTGTCCCCCGTCCCGGACGAACTCGGGACGCGAGTCGCGACGCTGCTCCCGACGGTCGAGACGGCCGTGACGGTCGCCCTCGACGCCCGCCCGCGGCTCGGCGAGCGGGTGGCGGCGTTCGGTCAGGGGCCCGTCGGGCTCGCGACGACCGCGCAACTGGCCGCCTTCCCGCTGGCCGAGCTGGTGGCGGTCGACCCCGTGGCCGCTCGCCGGGAGCTGGCCGTCGAGTTCGGTGCCGACCGGGCGCTCGCGCCGTCCGAGGTACGCGACGCGTTCGATCCCGAGCCGCCCGGGCCGACGGGGTCGGATCCGACGGCGTCGGGCGTCGACCTCGCCGTCGAGCTGTCGGGTGACCCGGACGCGCTCGACGACGCCGTCGGCGTGACTGGCTACGACGGCCGAGTCGTCGTCGGGTCGTGGTACGGGACGAAGCACGCCGACCTCGCGCTCGGCGGACGGTTCCACCGCTCCCGGATCGGCATCGAGGCGAGCCAGGTGTCGACGATCGACCCCGACCTCCGCGGCCGGTGGGACGCCGAGCGCCGGCTCGAACTCGCCTGGGACCGGCTCCGCGAACTGGACGCCGGCGCACTGCTCACCGACTCCGTCGACGTGGGTGAGGCGCCAGCAGTCTACGGGAAGCTCGACGAGGGGGCCGACGAGTCGATGGGCGTCGTGTTCCGCTACGACTGAGCCGATGGGCGTCGTGTTCCGCTACGACCGAGCCGATGGGCGTCGTGTTCCGCTACGACCGAGCCGATGGGCGTCGTGTTCCGCTACGACCGAGCCGGCACCCGGGGCGACGCAGGGACCCGGCCGGCGGCGACTGGGACCGCGGCCTGGGACGATCGCCTTCCCCGAGAGGAGCAGCACCGGCCCGCCGACGAGCAGGGACACGAGGAACAGCAGGCTGCCGGGCACGACGACGTTCGTCGTCCGTGCGGATCGGTCGTGAGGACCCGGAACGGACGCACCGGGTCGCCCCGCCGCTGGGACACCGCCCCCGACGTGACGACCGGCCAACCGGGCGGCCGAGTCCCCGGGTGACCATCGGCCGGTCACCCTGGTTGTCGAGTCCCCCACGTGACGACCGGTCGGTCCACAGGTGGCCGAGTCCCCGTCCGACGAGCCACCGGAACTCAATAGCCGGGGCGGCGTGGACTGGGACGTGGATCCTCTCACCGAGCAGACGCGACGGTTCCTCGAGGCGACGGCGCCGGCGCACGACGAGCTCCAGGCGGAGATGGCCGCCTACGCCGACGAGCACGGCTTCCCGATCGTCGGCCGGACGGCGGGCGGCGTCCTCCGGTCGGTCGCGCGGCTGACCGACGCCGAGCGCGTCTTCGAGTTCGGCTCCGGCTACGGCTACTCGGCCTCCTGGTTCCTCCGTGGCATGCCCGAGGACGGCGAGATCGTCCTGACCGAAGAGGACGCCGACGAACTGGCGCTGGGCGAGGAGCTCCTCGCCCGGGCCGGCTACGCCGATCGGGTGACGTTCGAGCCCGGCGACGCGATGGAGACGGTTCGCCGGTACGACGGGCCGTTCGACGTCGTGTTGATCGATCACCTGAAGGCGCTGTACGCGGACGCGTTCGAGCTCGTGCGGCAGAAGGTTCGGCCGGGCGGTGCGGTCGTCGCCGACAACGTCCTCCGCGGCGGCATCGACCCGGAGGCCGTTCTCACGGCGCTGGAGGGCGGGCCGCTCCCCGAGGACGACAACTCCCGCGGGATGGCCGACTACGTCCGAACCGTCCGCGACGCTCCGGCGTTCGAGACGGTCCTGCTCCCCGTCGACGAGGGGCTCGCGCTCAGCACCCGGATCGAGTGACGACGAAGTGACGGGAGACGGGAGGACGGGAGACGGGAGGACGGGAGACGGGAGGACGGGACGTCGCGCGCTGTCGGGACGAGCACGACGCGACGGGTCGACCGAGCCCGGAGGACAGTGCCCGGCCGCGCCCGAACCGGGCCAACCCGGGACGACGAACTCGGCGTCCCGTCCAGTCGTCGGACGGTCCGATCGTCGTACTGCCTGGCCGGCGGCCTGCCTGGTCGGCGGACGGTCCAGAGCAGCCGGTCGAAGAGCGGTGGAACGTCGAGGGCGCCGTCGGTCCGGAGTGGACCGGGGCGCCACAGTCGACAGGAGTCGACCGCGCCCGAACGACCGCCGACGTCCCCGGAGAAAACCCGCCGGAGTCCGAGCCGGGGACGGGGGTCGGCCGGCGTCGGCGGGGAGACCGACGCCGGCGGGGCGCGGACGCGGTCGCCGTCCGCGAGTGGGGGTCCGAGTGGGGGTGGAACGGGCGACCGCACCGTCGGTAGCCGACGGAAGTACCTGAGTCTTGGCCGGATTCAGACCCGAATCTCTTCCAACTTCGCGGGGGACCGGGCGAAAGCGTACCGCCTCCCGTACAGCGAGCACGGACGGCAACAAAAAACCAGCCGGTCGTCGCCCGCCCCCGGCGGCGTGGTCCCGCTCTCGTGGGGCCGCGAGGGCCGGAGGTCTCGCGCGACGGCGGCCGAGCTCACGGTCGCTCGGGGGCGGACGGCTCGCGTCCGCTGCCCGGCTGGGGATCGACGTGCGGTTTCGCCAGGAGGTCCTCGAGCGGCTGGGCGTCGAGCCACTCCAGGAGCCTGACGAGCTGGTCGGTGGCGGCCTCGTGGAGCTCGGCACCGACTTCCGGGGACGCGTCCGTCTGGTCCCCGAGGACGCCGTTGTCGGTGTTGTCGATCGCGTCGTAGAACGTCCGGGCCCCGTGCCGGATCGCGCCCTCGGCGTTCTCCCAGTCGACGAGCCCGCCGTCGCGGGCGTCCTCGATGCGGTCCTCCCGGACGAGTTCGCGGGCGATGTGGAGGACCATCGACGTCTCCTTCGGCCCGCCGTGGGGCCCCGGCTGCGAGAACGCCTCCTCGATCAGCTCCGGGATCGACTCGTCCCACATCCACTCGATGCAGTAGGCGGTCCCGTCGTCGCGGAGGCGTCGACCGACCTCGCGGAGGTGCTCGACGTTGCCGCCGTGCGCGTTGACGTAGACCACGCGATCGATCCCGTGGTACGAGAGGTTCCGGGTGACCGACTCGACGTAGTCGCGGAAGGCCGGCGGATCGGCCCACATCGTCCCGTGGAACTGGCGGTGGTGCGGACTGACGCCGACGTTCACCGTGGGGGTACAGAGGTGGCCAGTACGGTCGGTGGCGGCGCGGGCCAGCGACTCCGCGATGAGGTGGTCGGTGGCGAGCGGGAGGTGCGGACCGTGCTGTTCGGTCGAGCCGAGCGGGATCACGGCGAGCGACTCGGTGGCGACGTACTCGCCCAGCTCGGGCCACGTCTGGTCGGCGACGTACATACCGACCCGTAGAGCGGCCCGGGTATGAAACTGGGCCTCCCGGCGACGCCTCCGACGTGGGTCGACCGGCCTGCCGTGACCCCCGGAAGACGGCTGCCCGCGGCCGGCCGCCGTCGGGGTGTGCCCTCTCGTGGCGACGGATACGGGGGCTTCGCCACGCTTTTGCCCGCGGCCCGCCTCGCGTCGCGTATGTTTGGTGGCGGCGGTATGAACCCCCGGAAGATGCAACAGATGATGGAGCAGATGGGTATCGAGATGACGGAGCTCGACGCCGACGAGGTGGTCATCCGGACGGGCGACGAGGAGCTCGTCTTCTCCGACGTCCAGGTCACCCGGATGGACGCCCAGGGAACCCAGACCTACCAGATCGTCGGCGAGCCGGAGACCCGGGAGGCCGCCGACGCCCCGGCCGTCGAGGCGGGCGAGGCCCACGAGGCGGGCGAGGCCGACGAGAGCGTCGACGACGCCGCGGAGATCCCCGACTCGGACGTCCAGATCGTCGCCCAGCGCGCCGGCGTGAGCCCCGAGGCGGCCCGCGAGGCGCTGGTCGAGGCGGACGGCGACCTTGCGGCCGCGATCAACGCGCTGGAGTGACCGTCCGGAGCGTCCTGCTCGTCCACTCGGCGGGCGACCGCGACAGGGAGTACCTCCGCTCCCCGGGCGAGGAACTGCAGTGTGACCTCGGCGTGTTGACCGTCCCCGAGGACGTCACTCCGGGCACGGTTCTCGAGACCCACCTGGGCGAACCGTTCGAGGTCCGCGAGCCACGCGGGCCGGACCTCTTCGACCACTTCGAGCGCACCGGCGCGCCGATGATGCCCCGGGACGTCGGCCTGATCGTCGGTCACACCGGCGTGTCGGCCGGCGATCGCGTCCTCGACGCCGGGACCGGAACCGGCGTGCTGGCGGCGTACCTCGGTCGTATCGGCGCCGGGGTCGTCACCTACGAGCGGGACCCCGAGTTCGCCGACGTGGCGCGCCGGAACATGCGCCTGGCGGGCGTCGAGGACCGCGTCGACGTCCGCACGGGCGACCTCCTGGACGCGCTCGACGGGCCTGACGCGCTCGAGGACCTCGCCGTCGCCGGTGCGGACGAGGCGGGTCCCGAGCGGACGGGGCAGACGGAGACGGCCGGGGAAGGCGAGAGCACTCCCGGGAGCGAGACGGCGCCGGAACGGGCGCACGACGCCCCCCGTCGCGGCTTCGACCTCCTGACGCTGGACACGGGCGACGCGGCCGCGATCGTCGAGCGGGCCCCGGAGCTCCTCGTGGCGGGCGGGTTCGTCGCCGTCTACTCCCCGTTCGTCGAGCAGACCCGTGCCGCGGCACTCGCGGCGCGCGAGGCCGGGCTCGACCCGACGACCTACGAGACGATCCAGCGCGAGATGGACTTCGGGAGCCGGGGCTCCCGGCCGTCGACTGCCGGCGTGGGCCACACCGGCTACCTGACGTTCGCGCGCAACTGATCCGGGCCGGAACGGCCCAGGGGGTGCACTCGGAACGGCCCGAGGGCGAGGACGGCGAGCGCCGACGCCGACGCGACGGACCGCCGAACCGTCGTTCGTGCCGGCGAAAGGAACTATACCGCTCGCACCCGATATACCGTACGTGAGTTCAACCGACGAAACGTCCGAACGTATCGACGAGACGCGGACCTGGCCGGACCTGGCGATCAGCCTCTACGACCGGTTGACCGGCCGGAACGCCGAGATCACTTACCAGTTCGACGACATGGAGGTCGACGTTCCCAGCAAGGCCGGCGACGACCCCGAGCACGCCCACTGGCGGCTGAACGGCTCGGTCACCGTCCGGACCCGCGAGCGAGACGAGTAGAGCAGTGGCGGACGTTCGCGCCCCGCTGGAGGTCGAGGCCGACCTCGACCTCGACCTGGAGTCCGGGACGGCACACGTGCGCGGCTACGGCGACCTCGTCGTCGTCGAGCTCCCGTCGCTGACCGCCGCCCGGGAACTGGCGACCGGCGCGTCGACGCTGCCCGTCGCAGGCCTCCCGGACGGGCTCGCGACCGGAGGCGTGACGGTCGACGTCCGGGTTCGCGGCCGGAGCGTCCTGCGAGCCGGTCCCGGCGTCGACGCGGGGCCGCTCTCCCGACTGGCCGGCGTCGCACCGGCCGCAGCGAGCCTCGGGGGGATCGCTGCCGCGGCGATCCGCGCCGTCACGAGGTCGCCCTGATCAGCTCGAACAGCTCCGCCCGGTACGCACCGGGCTCCAGCCAGTCCCGAAGGACCCCGGCGACCTCGGGCCGGTCCCCCGCCTCGGCAACCGACGTGGGATAGGCGCCGCCGGCCAGCAGGAACGCGCCGTCGTCGGGCCAGACCGCCAGCCAGCCGTCGACTGCCAGCGCCACCGTCCCGGTGTTCACCGTCGCGTCGTACTCGCAGAGCGTCGCGTCGGTCGAACCGACGCGGAACTCCCGGTCCCCGCGTCCCTCGACGTCGGTGAACCCCCGGGCGCGCAGCTGGTCGGGGAACCCCGACCGGGCGCGGTTCGTCACCAGCCTGGTCAACGCGCGCGATACCTTCGTGGCGGGTCGGAGCTGGAGCCGGCTGGCGAAGAAGAACCGCCAGGTCCGATCGACGCCCGTCGCCTCGACGACCCGCTCTCGCATCTCCCGGTCCTCGTAGACGACTGTCGCCGCGCGGACGCGGACCTTGCTCACCTCGAACAGCGTCTCGCGCTTCCGTTCGACCGCCGTCCACGGCGCGAGACGGTCGTCCGACACCCGCGGGAACGCCGGCTCGTCGGGCGAACTCGTCTCGCGACCGTCGCCGGATTCCTCGTCGTTCCTGGGGCCGTCGTCCCCAGTGGCTTCGTCGCCTCTCCTGGGCTCGCTGCGCGTGTCGGGACCGTCCGTCGTGCCCCGCTCCGACCGATCCCCGGTCATCAGCCGACCCTCCGGATCAGGTCGAGCAGCTCGTCGCGATACCGCGACCCGTCGATCGCGACGTCGTCGACCTCCAGGCCGGCCTCCGGGTAGCCGCCGCCGGCGAGCCGGAACGACCCGTCCGTGATCCAGATGCCAAGCCAGCCGGCGACGTCGACCGGTCGGTCGAACTCGCGGACCGGGAGGCGTCCCCGGTACGGCGTCAGCTGGACGCGGTCGCCGGACGCGGTCCGGGTGCGCTCCGTCCGTCGCCGGTCGAGGTCCCGGACGCCACGGTCTCGCAGGTCGGCCGCGAACCCGTCCCGGGCTTCGGCGGCGACCGTGGCGTACATCGACGCAGGTCCCGTCACGGGGGGCAGCGGCGGCCGGAACGACAGCGCCGACGCGAAGAGGAACCGCCACGTGCGGTCCACGGCGGTCGCCTCGCGCACCCGCGTTCGCAACCCCTCGTCCTCGTAGACGAGCGTGTGTTCCCGGACGTCCATCGTCGGGAGCTCGAATCGGGTCCGCGTCTCACGTTCGACGAGGACCCATCCGTCGGGCAGAGGATCGGGAGGCGTCGGGTACGCGTCGTCGCTCATGCTTCCGGAACGGGTACGGACCCCGGGTTCATGTGCGTGTGGGCCCCGGCGGTCGATCCCGGTCGGCTGCGGTCCTCCCGGTCGGCTGCGGTCCTCCCGGTCGGCTGCGGTCCTCCCGGTCGGCTGCGGTCCTCCCGGTCGGCTGCGGTCCTCCC
>Ga0207797_1000551_pt1 | contig 28950 bp, 16 predicted proteins | sample PRCRCaboRojoPR_6_FD_187275 | JGI IMG/M metagenome (GOLD analysis project Ga0207797, IMG submission 187275) | Marine sediment microbial community from Cabo Rojo, Puerto Rico - PR CR 10% Liquid 1 (SPAdes) | ecosystem: Environmental > Aquatic > Marine > Coastal > Sediment | place: Cabo Rojo, Puerto... | reverse complement strand
GCCAGATCGTACGGCGTGATCGGCGGGCCGCCCGGGAACTGGCGGCGGTCGGGATAGAGCTGCGGCTCCATCATGTCCATGAGATGGGCGCGGTAGGGCTGACCGGCGTAGGCGATCCAGCTGCCGGCGCCGTACTCCGTCCCGCCGGCCCGAAAGGCCGACCCGGCCCGGTGGACCTCCACGCCTCCCTGCCGGAGCACCGTCACGAGCTCGGCGGCGGCACCGGCGTCCCACTGCTCCGCCGGGAGCACGTAGGCGTAGGGTTCGCCTTCCTCGCCCGCCTCCACGGCACTGCTGGCCATGCGGTAGGTGTCGTACAGCCACTTGTCCTTGAGCCGCGCCCCGATGTCGGCCACGGCCATGGACGCCGTGAGCATGTAGTCCACGGCGTCTCCGATCCGCCACCAGCCGCCCTCCCAGGGATTGGCGTAGAAGACGGAGGGGCGCTCCGTGGAACGGCCGGTACCGAAGGTGCTCGGCATCCGGTCGGGCTCGTAGTAGTGGGGCGTGGCGTAGCGGTAGAGGTTGGTCTCCGTGAGGATGCCGATCTGGTTGTGGAAGTAGGGCGCCGTCCGCATCCCGCCGTTCCACCACTGCGTGTAGCTCTCCCGCGAGACCACCCCCGGCTTGTCCTCCTGGGCGAATCGGTACGCCATGGCCGACCCCACCAGGTTGATCCCCCGGGTGACCAGCGCCGGGATGTTCGGGTTCATCGGGTCCTTGAAGGGGGGCACGAAGATGCGCGAGGGGAACGGGCCCGTCTGGTGGTGGTTGTACACGATCTGCGGGTACCACCGGTGCCAGAGCTGGGCCGTGACGGCCCGGGTCTCCGGCATCAGGTTCATGAACCAGTCCCGGTTGTTGTCGTGGCCCACGTACTTGTGGTAGAGCACGGGCAGCGGAGCCGTCTCGAACTCCGTTCCCAGGTTCTGCTCGTACCAGTCCACCACGATGTCCAGGCCGTCCGGGTTCATGAACGGCATGAGCAGGACGATGGCGTCCTCCAGGATTCGTCGCGTCTCGATGTCCTCACCCGTGGCCAGCCGGTAGAGCAGCTTCGGGCTGTGCTGAGCCGTGGCCACCTCGGTGGCGTGCAGCCCGGCGTCGATCCACACCACGGCCTTCCCCTCCGAGGCGAGCTGACGTGCCTCCTCGTCCGTCAGGTCCTCCGCCATGGCCAGCCGGCGTGCGATCTCCCGGTATCGCTCCTGGTTCGCCAGGTTCTCGGGCGTGGAGATCTTGGCCATCCACATGGCGCGACCCTCGGCCGAGGTGCCGATCCGCTCCAGCTCCACCCGGTCCGAGGCGTCCGCCACCTGCCGGAAGTACTCCCGGAGCTGGTCGTAGTCGGCCAGGCGGTAATCGGCGCCGGGCTCCCAGCCGATCACCGACTCGGGTGTCGGCACCTGGGCCTGCGCCCGCGGCGTGAGCCCCGGCGTCAGGAGGAGGGCCGCGGCGGTCAGCGCGGCGAGGAGTACCCGCACGGGGACGGGCGGAAGGGTGCGGCGGTTCGTCATGGGATGTCCTCTCGCTGGTGTGGCGGAGCTCGGACGGCTCCGTCGGCTCTCGCTCCGTCACCGCCGTCGCGACCGTCCGCCGCGGTCGGGAGCGTGCACGTCGGCAGGGAACGAGTCTAACACACCGGGAGGACGAGGGCGACGTGTCCGGAATCGCATACACGAGCGACGGCGGGCCCCGCTCTCCGCGGCGGCCCGCCGTTCCTCACCCGAACCAGCGGCGTGTCGACCCGGAGCCCGCGGCGGCTCGTACGGCCCGCGGGCGCCGGTAGCGTTCCGAGCTCAGCCCGAGAGCGTCGGCACGTTGTCGTTCGTCTCCCGCTCGGAGTTCGGGACCGAAATGCAGTAGTCCGGCTCCGACTGCAGGTAGGTGTCGGGGTTCGAGGGATCCTCCAGGGACTGCATCTGACCCGGCACGCCCTCCTCGGACCACCGGTAGAAATCCCACAGCCTGCGCGCCTCGAGCCACAGCTCGATGCCCCGCTCGAAGCGGAAGGCGGTCCACGCCTCCTCCTCGCTCGACACGCTCCAGTCGTCGACGCCGACGGTGGCCCGGAGCTCGTCGTTCACCAGGTCGATGGCGTCCTGCCAGTCGCCGGCCCGGAGCTGCGCCTCGGCGCGGATGAGGATCATCTCGCGTCCGTCCGCCAGGTCGATGCCCGCGGCGTTGGAGGTGTACTTCTCCTGGCGCAGGAAGGGCACCTGCATGTCGAAGCGCGCCAGGTCGCCGAACTCGAAGTCCGGATCCTCGGACCACGGGGTGCGCGGATCGGTGTAGTCCGTGTAGTACTGCTCGTAGGGGGTGTTCCACACGCTTCCCGTCCGGTAGGGCTCCGCCGCCCGCATCCAGTAGAACTGGTTGTACTGGTCCTGGGAGACCCCGGCGAACTCCGCCTCGAACTCGAAGTCGACGGGCACCGACTGCGCGTCGTCCACGGCGCCGCTCCAGTCGCCCTGCCAGGCCCGGACGCTGGCGCGCCCGGCTCGCGCCGCGTTCACCAGGTCCGTGCGCCCGGCGGCGCTGGCTACGCCAATCGCGCTGGTGAAATGACCTTCCGCCCGCTCGAAGAACACCGAGCGCGGCTGCAGGCCGCTGCCGTCGACGACGGCCTCGCAGAAGTTCTCGCCCAGGAGCCGGTTCGCGAACCCGGCCCACACCATGGCCTCCGCCACGAAGGGGGAGCTCTCGAAGGCGCTCGCCTCGATGGTCGTGTCGAAGCGGGTGATGGCGTCCTCGGCCACCCACCGGGCGTTCTGGGCGTCGTCCCACTCGAAGTCCTGCTCCTCGACCTCGACGCTCAGGTCCCCGACCCCCTCTCGCGTGTCGATGCCACACGTGCCCGGATTCCCCGACGGGAAGAGCTCACGCGTCACCGATGCCACGGTGGAGCCGAGGATCGAGCCGCATCCGGCCGCCAGCGCGTTGGAGAAGGACCGCTTGATCCCGGTGACCACGCCGGCCCGCGCCGCCGCGTCGTTCAGGAACTGGTCCTGCACGGGACCCGGGTTCGTCACCTCGCACCCCGCGGTCGCCACCGCCATGGCCAGGAGCGCCAGGAGCCCGCGGGCAGCCCGCCCCCCTCCGGCCCGCTCCGACCTGCGATCTTCGTTCTTCATCGTCGCTCCCTCGTGTGTCGTGGTGCCTGTACGACCCGTGCCTCGCCGTCCGCTCGCGCCGCTCACTGGAAGCTCACCCGGAAGGTGGCCGTGAAGGTCGCCGGCGGCGGGATGTGCTCGGAAAGAGACCGGCCCAGGTTGTTGTCACCCTCGTCGTCGACGTTGACCGACCCTTCGCTCGCGCTGCCGTAGTTGCCCGCCATCTCCGGGTCGAACACCGGCATGTCCTTGATCCACCGCAGGGCGTTCCGGGCCGAGAGGGTCAGTGAGGCCGACCCGATGCCGGAGTAGACGTTGCGCAGGAGCCCGTCCAGGGGCAGCCGCGCGCTCAGGTTGCGGAGCTTGAAGAAGGACGCGTCGTGGATGAAGAAGCCGGCGCGGGTGCTGGACTCGATGCACCGGGCTCGCTCCAGGGCCGTGAGCTGATCCCCGTTCCCCGCGTCGATGGCAGCGTTCACGTCGATGCACGTGGGCCACCGCACGGAGCGGACGATCCCGTTCTCGGTGGATCCGTCGTGGATGTAGTAGTCCAGCTGGAACTCGCCCAGCGCCTGCAGCACGATCCCGCCCGGCACCCGGAGGCGCGTCCGCGGCTGGATGACCCACTGGGGCTGGTTGGCGCCCAGCGTGTCGCGGGCGAAGATCGGCTCGCCGACCTCGTCCGGGTTCGTCACCCGCCAGCCCAGGACCACCGGCACCGGGTGACCCTCGATGATGTACTCGTTGGCGTCGTTGACGGCGAAGGACGTGGCCTCGCCGAGATCGGTGACCTCGGCGAAGTTGGTGCTCAGTGAGCCGCCCAGGTCCCACTGCCAGTCGCGGTTCCGGACGACCTGTCCGTTCAGGCTCAGCTCGACGCCCCTGTTCAGCAGCTCGCCCACGTTCTGGATCTGATTCTGCCAGCCGCCCAGCGACGGGACGGAGCTGACCGGCAGGAGGGCGTCGTAGGTGCGGGCCCGGTACCAGGTGAACTCGGCGGAGAGCCGGTCGTTGAGCAGACCCATGTCCGCGCCCAGCTCGATCTCCTGGGTCTTCTCGGGCCGCAGGTTCGGGTTGCCGAGATTCTGGGGGATGAAGCCCGGCTGCTGCCCGAGCCGTCCGCCCAGCGGATCCCACGTCCGGACCTTGTCGAAGGCTCCCGGCGCCCGACCGGCCATGCCCCAGGCGCCGCGCAGCTTCACGGAGCCCAGCTCGTCCGGCCAGAAGTCCTCGTCCGAGATCACGTACGAGAGGCTCGCCTTGGGATAGACCTCCAGCGCGTCCCAGGTGATCCCCTCGCCGAAGGAGCTGTTGCCGTCGAAGCGGACACCGCCGGTGAGGAAGACTCGGTCCCGGAACCCCAGCCGGTTCTGGAAGAAGAAGCCGGCGTTGTCCTCGCGGATCCGGTCCTCGTAGGAGAGGGTCAGCCCGCCGCTCTCGAGTGTCGGGAGCCCCGGCCCCCCGAAGTCCTGCGAGTAGCCGGTGACGGTCCGCTGGTTGTCGATGATGTACTGGCCGCCGGTGGAGAGCGTCGTGCGGAAGGCGTCCGAGAGGTCGAACGCGAAGCTGCCGGCATAATCCAGCGTCAGGGTCTCGTTCGTGAACACCGTGTTCGACATGATGCCCTGTGGCGCCAGGATGAAGCCGAAGGGCCGCACCTGTCGTCCCTCCGTGGACGCGCGGTCGTAGCCCACCGTGAAGCGGTGGCTGATGTCGGTGGTGGGCTGGTACTGCGTCGTCAGCCCGGTCACCAGGTGGTCGATGGTGTTGTCGATGTCGTAGTCCAGGATCGAGTCGATGACCGCCTTCTCCTGGGAGCCGACGTAGTTCCGATCACCGCGGTAGACCTGCAGCGTGAGGCCGTGGGCGTTGTTGCCGGAGGGCGTCTGCTGGATGCTGCGCTTGTTGTAGGACGTGTTCCACTGGACGTGTAGATTGGAGGCCGCGTCCCACCCGAAGTTGCCCCGGACCCCGCCGGCGTCCGTCTCGTCGTTCGGCATCGGGGACTGGTCGACCTCGGCCGTCCCGGAGAAGAAGTAGCTCAGGTCCTGCAGACCGCCCCGCACCGAGAGCGTCCCCTTCGTCCCCAGCGAGTTCCGGAGCCAGGGGTCCATGCCGAAGTGGGACTTCGCCTCCACCTCGTCCCGGAACTCCGCCGGGAAGTCCGAGGGATCCGGGCCGAAGGCCAGCACGTGGTCCATGGACTGGTCCAACTGCAGGGTGTAGCTCGGTGCCGCTGACGTGCCTCTCTGCGTGAAGATCTGGATCACGCCGGCCGACGCCTCCGTGCCGTACAGCGTCGTGGCCGCGGCCCCCTTGATGATCTCGATCCGGTCGATGTCGGCCGGGTTGATGTCGTTGAGGGGGCTCGCCGTGACGTTGGCGCTGCGCCCGGAGTAGCCCACCGGCGGGACGTTCTTCGGGTAGGCCTCGCTCCGGATGCGGACGCCGTCGACGTAGATCAGGGGCTGGTTGCCCTGCGTGACGCTGGTGTTGCCCCGCAGCCGGATCGTCGATCCGGACCCCGCGCTGCCTGCCGTCTCCGAGATCACGAGCCCCGGCGCCTGGGACTGCATGAGGCTCTCGACGTTCACCGGCGACTGGTCGATCTGGCTCACGTCGACCTGCGAGATCGCGTTGCCCACCTCCTTTCGGCGGGCCGCGCCGGCCTCCCCGGTGACGACGATTTCCTCCATGGCCAGGGCCTCCTCGGACAGCTCGAAATCGGCGGTGGCCGTCTGGCCCACCTGGACTGTCACGGGGGCCGTGCCCTGGCCGAATCCGATGAGGCGCGCGACCACCGTGTAGTCCCCGGACGGAACGCCGCGGATGCTGTAGCGGCCATCGGCGTTGGAGAGGGCGCCCATCTGGGTGCCCTGGAGCACGATCTGGGCTCCCTCGAGAGGGCGCATCGTGGCGGCGTCGACCACGGTGCCGGCCACCTGCCCCGTCTGCTGCGCCGTCAGGGGCATGGCCGCGACGAGTCCGAGGAGACCTCCGAGCAGGAGGCCCATCCACGGTCTGCGGTCGCTGTTGCGGGGACGGAGAGAGGAAGTCGGGGAGCGTGGTGGGGACATCCTGGTCCTCCTTGGTCGCCAGCTGGCGTCAGCAGGTGTCGACAGGCCCGACCATCAAGAGGCCTGTTTCTCGTTCACAAGAGTACCTGTAGAACGCCCCCGGCGAACCACCGGTTCCACGATACCGGTGATCAAGGCATGAACTCCATATCTTCAGACGTACATCGCTCGCCTTACTCGTGCGATGAATCCTATGTTGTCAACGATAGATACCCCTCGGGACACGACGAACGCCGGCGTCCGACCCGGGCGGCGACCGGTCCGGGACTCAGGGGAAGAGGGGCACAGAAATCCCGATGGACTCCGTCGCCCCGCCCCCGTTCGACGGCGGAGCGCTTCCTCCGCCGGTGATGTCCAGCGAGAAGAGGAGCGCGGCGGCACCCACGACTCCGCCCGCCACGGCGGCGCTCCGAACGGCCGAGAGGCGCTGCCGCTGCACGGAGCGGATGACGGACGCCGGAACGCTGAGGGTATCGCGGTACGGGGAGAGGCTGGCGCCTCCGACGCGGCTGCGCACGGAGAGGTCCAGTCCGTCCCGGGCCGTGCGGACCACCTGCCCCGTCAGCCGATCACGGCTCGGGCCGGTCCACCCGGCCCGGGCCCGGGTGACGGAGTCCGCCAGCTCGACCCGGACGGTCTGCCCGGGCTGCAGCCCCGACGGCTCCGCGGGCTGGAAGGTCTGGCAGGCGGTCACCGAAGCCGCGGCGAGAATCGCCGCCGCCAGGGCGAGCCGCCCACTCGCGCGCGCACTGATCGATCGCTTCGATCGCTCCGCTCGACGGTTCATGTAGACCTTCCTCTCCTTTCGTCTCTACTCCGGCGAGAACCCGTCGTCGGCCTCCGGGCCGATCGGTGCGCCCTCCCATGGGGTTCCCGGCGTGACGCGAACACAACCTAGGATGGACCCGGCGTCCGCGCCGCATCGGTTGACGAGGCCGGCGCCCCCGCGGACCTTGCGGCGTGTTCACGAATCGCCCCCTCACCACGGCGGCAGCGCTGGCCGTCCTCCTCCTGGCGACGGGCTGCGGCGAAGCCGAGAACGACGCGGATCGATCCCGGCGCGAGTCGACCGGCACGGCGCCGGCGGCCGCGTCGGACACCCCCACCTCGCCCGGTGGCCGTCTGGCGGGCGAGCTCGGCTGCGGCGCCTGCCACGCCGACCTCCCTGCACCGGCGACGGCCCGGGAGCGGGCCCCGGCCTTCGGGGACGCCGGCCGCAGCTACGAACCCGGCTTTCTTCTCTCCTACCTGCAGAGCCCCGGGCGTGTCCGGGCGGACATCGGCCGCACCCGAATGCCGGACTTCCACCTCTCCGAGGCCGAGAGCCTGGCCCTTTCCCTCTTCATCCTCAAGACCTCGGGCCGGTCCGGCAGCGCCGGGAGCGAGTTTCGGCGGGCCCGGGAAGCCCATCCCGAGGCCGACGCCGAGCTGGGCCGCCGCATCTTCCGCGGGCTGAACTGCGCCGGCTGCCACACCGGGACCGGGGTGGAGCGCTGGACCGCCGGGCCGCCCCTGGCTGGCCAGGGACGCCGGGCCCGCGCCGGCTGGCTGGCGTCCTGGCTCGCCGACCCCACCGCGCTCCGTCCCTTCGGGTTCCATCCCGGCACCGGGAGTCGGATGCCCGACTTCCGGTTGGCCGACGCCGAGGCCGACACCCTGGCCCGGTACCTTCAGCAACGGAGCCCGGTCGAAGGGGGCGCGCCCCGACGGGAGTCACCGTCGGCGGCCGCCGCTCCCGAGCTCACGGCCTTCGAGCGACAGAAGGCCGAGGCGCTCCTCCGGGACCGCCATTCGTGTCTGGGGTGTCACCGGCTCGACGGCGACGGCGGACGAATCGGGCCCGCGCTGGACGACGTCGCGGCGCGACGGCCGGACAGCTACCTGCAGCTGGTCGTCGCCCACCCGGACTCGGCGGCGCCGGGCACGGTCATGCCCCGGGTGCCCCTGCCCCCCGAGCGTCGCCGGCTGCTGGTGGGCTACCTCTCCGAGCACGACTCGACGGCGCCCGGCGACAGCGCACGGAGCGGGACGGAGCGCTCGGGCTACCTCTCTCTGGTGGACCACCCCCCGCGCGCGCCCACCGCGAGAGAGCGGACGTCGGTCGCTTCGGGCGCCGGGGGCAGCGAGGGAGCCGCGCTCTACCGTGAGCGCTGCGCCTCGTGCCACGGCACCGGGGGATCGGCCGACGGCTACAACGCCCGCTATCTGACCGCGACGCCGGCGGTCCACGCCTCGGCGGACTCCATGGCCCGGCGGCCCGACGACGTCCTGTTCGACGGCGTGTGGGCCGGCGGCCGCGTGCTGGACAGGAGCCACCGGATGCCGCCCTTCGGGGGCAGCCTGGACCGGGAGCAGACGTGGAGCCTGGTCGAGCACATCCGGGAGCTGTGCGACTGTCGGGGGCCGGAGTGGGCCCGGGGGGAACGGTGAGACGGGCGGCAATCGGCGCGCGCGTGCTGGCGCTCCTCCTCCTGGGAGCCGTCCTCCCGGCCTGTGGCTCCCAGGTCGACGCGGAGCGCCGGGGCACGTCGTCCGGCGCCTCCACGGAGGACGCGCCGGCTGTCGTGGACACGGGCCCGCCCGTGGCCCGCTACACGGTGTACGGGGAGGACTCGCCGCCGGTGGATCCCTCGGACTTCGTCGGCGCCGAGACCTGCGGCGAGTGCCACGGGGGCAACTACCGCCAGTGGGCCTCCTCCACGCACGGCGAGGCCGGAGGTCTCCCGGCGCCGGACACGGTCATCGCCCCCTTCGGCAGCGACACCATCCGGTTCCGCGACGCCACCGTGGTCCCTGCCGTCGACGACACCGGGGCGTACGTCTTCCGCGTCCGCTGGGAGGGGCACGGGACCCGGACGCTCACCGTGGACGGCGTCGTCGGGAAGGGTCACATGGTGGGGGGCGGGAACCAGGGCTACTTCACACGCGCCGAGGACGGGACCTTCCGCTTTCTCCCCTTCGACTGGAGCAGGACCGAGCAGACCTGGTTCTGCAACACCATCGGCCGGCGGGACCGGGGATGGGTGCCCACCGCCGACCTGGACCTGGCCGACTGCTCGGACTGGCCGCCGGAGCGGGTGCTGGGCAACGTGCCCCGCTACGACAACTGCCAGGAGTGCCACGGCAGCCAGATCCGGGTCGAGGTGCGGAGAGGCCAGCCGCACTTCGACACCCGGTATCAGTCGCTCCGCATCAACTGCGAGTCCTGCCACGGTCCGGGCCGCCGGCACGTGGAGCTGGCCCGGTCGGACCGGATCCCGGGACAGGCCGACATCGGACTCCCGGCCCTGGACACGCTCGACAAGTCCGCGTCGGTGGGCGTCTGCCTCCGGTGCCACTCCCTGAAGACGCCCCTCCGGGACGGCTATCAGCCCGGCGAGCCCTTCGAGAGCCACTACGCCCTGAAGCTCCCCATCCTCGGCGGCCGCCCCTACTACCCCGACGGTCGCGTCCGGACCTTCGCCTATCAGGGCACCCACCTGTCGAGCCTGTGCTTCGTCTCCGGGTCCATGACGTGCACCGACTGCCACGCGCCCCACTCCGGGGAGTACCGGGATCACGTCGGGCGGCCCGTGGAGGGCCGGTTCGGCAACGGCCAGTGCACCAGCTGCCACCCGTCGAAGTCGGGGCCGGCGCTGGAGCGGCACACGCACCACCCTCCCTCCTCCGAGGGCAGCCAGTGCGTGCGCTGCCACATGCCCTACCTCCAGCAGCAGGAGCTCGGCAGCCAGATCCGCTACGCCCGCTCCGACCACTCGATCCCCGTCCCGCGGCCGGCCTTCGACGACTCCCTGGGGCTGGGGAGCGCGTGCGCCGAGTGCCACGACGACCGATCCACGGCGTCGCTCCAGGAGGCGGCGGAGGAGTGGTGGGGACCCATCAAGCCCCAGGACCCGCTCGTCCAGGGCATCCTGGAGGCGGACTCGGTGGAGGACCTGGGACGGGCCGGCGAGCTCCTCCTCCGGCCGGAACGGAACAACCCGGTGGCCCAGTTCGAGGGACTCAGCCAGCTCCTGGAGGATCACCTCCGCCCGGACATGGACAGCCTGCCCGCCGGGGTTCGTTCCCGGCTGGAGCGGCTGGCCGGGAGCTCCGACCTGGAGATTCGGGCCGTGGCCCTGGCGGCCCTCCACTACTCGGTGGGTCGAACGCCCGAGGTGGGGCGGTTCCTCACGGCGCGGCTCGGATCGGCCGATGCCACGGGACGCAAGGTGCGGGAGCGGTGGGCCGTGGCTCTGGGCTTCCTCGGGGACGAGCACCGGGACGCAGGCGAGGCGCGGGCGGCCATCTCGACGTACCGGAAGGCGCTGGAGGTGCAGCCGGACGACCCGGACCTCCACTTCGCGCTGGGGCGCGCCTACGCCTACGCCGGGGCCGGGAAGCAGGCCGTGGAGGAGTACCGGCGAACCCTGGAGCTGGACCCCCAGCGCGCCCTGGCCTGGGTGAACATGGGCATCGTGCACGCCGCCCGGAGCCGGCCGCAGCAGGCCGCCGAGGCGTACCGGTCGGCCATGGAGATCAACCCGCAGGAGCCGCTGGCCTACTTCAACCTGGGGAACCTGCACCTGCGCGCGGGACGCTACGGGCAGGCGGCCGACGCGTACCGCCGGACGCTGGAGGTGGACCCGGGCCTGGCCAACGCCTACTTCAATCACACCCGGGCGCTGATCCGGCTGCGGCAGTATCGGGCCGCGCTGGACACGGTACAGCTGGGCCTCGAGTACACGCCGGACAACGAGACCGCTCAGAAGATGCTGATGGACCTCCGGCGCGCGGTGGGGACGGGCGGGGGCTGATCTCCAGGATCCGGGAGTCCCGAAACCCTGGGGACACTCCGGTTGTTGAGCGAGCACCCGGCGGGGCCGTGCCGTCGCGAGATGCCGGAGCTGGCCAGACTGCACCGTGAACTGGGGCCGGCCGGGCTCCAGACGGTCGGAATCGCCATCAGCTCGGGGAGCTCGGAGGAGATCCGCAGCTTCGCAGAGCAGCGTGGCGTCGACTACCTTCTGCTCCGGGCCTCCCGCGAGTGGGCGCGCCGCCACTTCCGGATGCTGGGGATGCCCACCACGCTCATCGTCGACGCCGACGGTCGGATTCGGGAGCGCCTCGTGGGCCCACAGTCCGCGGAGCGGCTGCGCCGGGCGGTGGAACCGCTCCTCCCGGGCTGAAGCCGAGCCCCGGGCCTCGCGCCCCGCGAACTCAGACCAACGGGGGTTTCGTGAGGACAGTCCTCGCCGTCTCGGCAATCGCTCTCGTCCTGGCCTCCTGCTCCGCGGGCGCCCCGTCCTCCACGCCCGCTTCCGGTCGCGGGGCCACCGACTCCCTCACCGTCGTCATCGACAACCGGAACTTCCTGGACGTCACCGTCCGGCTCTACTCCGACGGACGGCAGGTGTCACGTCACCTGGTGGTCGGCAACACCGTGGACACGGTCCGGGTCGCCCGGGACCGATTCCTGGGCGGGAACTGGTTCCGGGCCGTCCTCTCCCCCGTGGGCCGTCGCCGCGACTACGCTCTGCCCCGGGAGCTGCTTCCGGAGGACGCCGACCTGATCCTGATCGACGTCAGCGAACACCTCCCGTAGCTCCTCCGTTCACGGCAGCCTCCTGCTCGTCCACCATGGCCCGGACGTCGGCCAGCAGCTCCCGGGCGTCGTAGACGATGCCGTCCTTGATCGTCCACCGCACGCCTCCGACGCGCTCCACCTCGCCGGTCTCGTCGTTCAGCTTCACGGCGCCGGTGCCGTACAGCACCTTCAGGTTCTCCAGCGGGTTCTCGGGGACGATCACCAGGTCGGCCAGCATGCCCTCCCGGACCACGCCGTAGGGAATCGGCTCTCCCTTCGGCTCCCAGATCTCCTGCGCTCCGTGCATCGTGGCGGCCCGGATCGCCTCCAGCGGCGTGAACCCCGCCTCCTGCAGAAGCTCCATCTCCTCGATGGTGGAGAAGCCGTAGGTCTTGTAGATGAAGCCGGCGTCGGAGCCCACGGTCACCCGGCCGCCCATGTCCTTGTAGTCGTCCAGGAACGCCATCCACACGTCGTAGAAGTTCCGCCACGCCACCTCGTCGTGGGTGGTCCAGTAGTACCAGTACGACCCGTGGTCCGTCCGGCTGGCGCGGTAGTACTCGTACAGGGACGGGAGGGTGTACTCGTCGTGCCAGTACGCCTGCCGTGAGGCGCTCACGTCCCGTCCGGCCTCGTAGATGACCATCGTCGGGTTGATGACGTAGTCTCGCTCGAGGAACTCCTCCAGCAGGGCGTTCCACTTCTCGCTTCCCTGCCCCTCGACGTACTGCCACTGGCGGGCCACCTGCGCGAAGCGATCCTGCTCGTTCATGTAGTTCGCGTCCGACGGCCAGGGCTGCACGTCGTGGTCCTCGTACATGGCCTCGAAGAGGCCGTAGAAGTGGGTGAAGCCGGTCATCCCGAGCCGGGCGGCGTCCAGGGCGTTCATGTTCGCCACCCCGGTCTGTCCCAGATGGGCGGTGCTCCCCATGCCCAGCCGGTTGGCCTCGTCCAGCAGGGCCTCCATGACGGGCGGCCAGTGGGCCCCCAGCTTCAGCCCGTCCACGCCCTGCTCGTGCGCGTACCGGACCCACTTCCGCGCCTGCTCCGGCGTGCGGATGGGCTCCTCCCACTCCTCGCCGGTGCCCATGCGCTGATAGACGATCATCCGCGGCGCCACGATCTCGTTGGCGGCGCTCCTCTCCTTCTCCGACAGCGACCACTCCATGGGACCGAAGGGGACGCCCCGCACCGTGGTCACGCCGTGGCCCAGCCACAGCTTGTAGACGTATTCGGCCTCGGGAGCCTTCCGGACCCCGCCCGTGTGGACGTGGTTGTCGATCAGGCCCGGCATCACGTACATGCCCGAGGCGTCGATCTCCCGGGTGGCGTCACCGGGGCGATCCTCCTCGTCGATCTCCGTCTTCGGGGCACCGACCGACTCGATGGCCTCGATCCGGTTCCCCTCCACCACGATGTCCACGGGACCTCGAGCCATGCCCCCGGTCCCGTCGATCAGGGTGGCGCCCCGGATGATGAGCCGCTCGTACGGGCCGCTGCCCTCATCCGGTCCCCGCTCCGGCGCCGGGGCGACCCGATCGCGCTCCTGCGCGGCGGCGTCCTCGGTCTCCTGTGCCGGCATCGGCGCGGCGGCGAGGGGCGCCAGGGCGGCGCAGAGGAGGAGGGCCGGAAGAGTGGTCGGTCGCATGCTGGCTCCTGAGTCGGGGGACCCGTCGTGATGTGGACGCCGTCGTGTCCGGCGAGCGACCGAATCTGCCCCCTACCGGGGCACGCCTCAAACCACGCCCACCACCCGCACGGGGTTGCCTGAATGGATACAGACAGCTATCCAACGATGCGTGCCAGGCGACAGAGAGGCGGGGACCAGCGTCGATGGAGGCCATGACGGAGCGAACGGGGACGAAGGCGGAGGGGGTCGCTCCGGTCGACCTGGAGGACGTGCGTGCGGCGCGTCGTCGGATCGGCGATCGCGTCCACCGCACCCCCCTGTTCAGCGCCACGCTCCTGGGCCGCCGTGCCGGCGTCGACCTGCACCTCAAGTGCGAGAACCTGCAGAAGACGGGCTCCTTCAAGCCCCGGGGCGTCCTGAACAGGGTCCTGGACCTCGGCGAGGAGGAGCGCGGGCGTGGGGTGGTCACGGTCTCCGCCGGCAACCACGCGCAGGCCCTGGCCTGGGGCGCACGCTCGGCCGGCGTCGACGCCGTGGTCGTGATGCCCGAGACGGCCCCCACCGCCAAGGTGGAGGCCAGCCGCGGTTACGGCGCCGAGGTGGTGCTCCACGGGACCGTCTTCGACGCCTTCGACCGGGCCATGGAGCTCTCCAACCGGGAGGGGTACGTCTTCGTCCACCCCTTCGACCAGCCGGAGATCGTCGCCGGACAGGGAACCGTGGGGCTCGAGATCGTCGAGGACCTGCCGGAGCTGGACGCCGTGGTCGTGCCCGTCGGCGGCGGCGGTCTCCTGGGCGGCATCGCCGTCGCCGTCCGGGAGCAGCGACCCGACGTGCGGGTGCTCGGTGTCGAGCCCGAGGGAGCCGATTCCATGCGCCGGAGCCTGGATGCCGGCGAGCCCGTCCACCTGGACGAGGTGGACACGATCGCCGACGGACTGGGCTCGCCCATGGCCGGAGACCTGACGTTCCCCCTGGCCCGCCGGCACGTGGACGACGTGGTTCTCGTCTCGGACGACGAGATCGCGACCGCCGTGGGCGAGCTCCTCACCTGGACGAAGCTCCTGGCCGAGCCGGCTGGCGCTGCAGCCGTGGCGGCCCTCCTGACGGGCCGCCTGCCGCTGGCCGACGACGCCCGCGTCGCCGCCGTGATCAGCGGCGGCAACGTGGATCTCGCGGCCCTGAAGGAGATGATCTGAAGGCATGCGGACCGCGGATGCCACATTCGCCCGTGACGGGAGAGGCCGTACATTGTGCGACCGATCCTGCCAGCCCGACCCCGAGCGCCGCGACCGCCGGGCGCTCATCGAGTCTCAGACGCCGACCCCAACAGGAAGCGTTGCCATGACCGTCGGACCGAAGAGCCTTCGGCCTTCGCACCTCTTCTCGCTCGCCTGCGGCGTCGCCCTGGCCCTGATGGCCGGAACCGCGGCGCCTCTCCCCGCCCAGCAGGGCGGCGGTCAGAACACCACCGTCGATCCGTCGCTGTACAGCGGCCTGGAGTACCGGATGGTGGGGCCGTCCCGCGGCGGTCGCGTGACCACCGTGGCCGGCCACCGCGACCACCCCCACACGTTCTACATGGGGAGCGTGGGCGGTGGCGTCTGGAAGACCACCGACTACGGGAACACCTGGACCAACGTCACCGACGGGACCGGGCTGAGCACGGGCTCCATGGGTGCGGTCCGGGTGGCACCGTCCAACTCGGACGTGGTGTACGCCGGCACCGGATCGGACGGCATCCGCAGCAACGTGATCACGGGACGCGGCATCTATCGCTCCACCGACGCCGGTGAGAGCTGGACGTTCCTGGGCCTGGAGGAGTCGGGTCAGATCGGGGGCATCGAGATCCACCCCGAGGACGCGGACGTGGCGTACGCCGCCGCCCTGGGCCACCCCTTCGGCGCCAACGAGCAGCGGGGCCTCTTCAAGACCACCGACGGCGGGGACAGCTGGGAGCAGGTGCTCTTCGTCTCCGACAGCGTCGGCGTCATCGACGTCGAGATGCACCCGGAGAACCCCGACGTGCTCTACGCCGGCGCCTGGCGCGGTGAGCGAAAGCCCTGGACGATCATCAGCGGCTGCGCGCACCCGTGCGGCGACGGCATCTGGAAGAGCACCGACGGCGGCGACACCTGGGAGCAGGTGCTCACCGGCGAGAACATGCCGGAGGGCCTCATCGGAAAGATCGACCTGGGCGTCTCCGCGGCGAACCCGGATCGGGTCTACGCCCTGGTGGAGGCGAAACCCCCGGCCGAGGGACTGTACGTCTCGGACGACCGGGGCGAGACCTGGGAGCTGGTGAACGACCGGTACGACCTGATGGAGCGCCCCTTCTACTACACCAACGTCACGGGACACCCGACGGACCCGGACGGGGTGTTCGTGAACGCCGAGGGCGCCTTCTTCGAGTCCGCCGACGGGGGCCGGAGCTTCGAGGCGATCCCGACGCCCCACGGCGACAATCACGACATGTGGATCAACCCGGAGAACCCGGACATCCTGATCCAGTCCAACGACGGCGGCGCGAACGTCTCCCTGAACGGAGGCGAGACGTGGTCCACACAGCGGAATCAGCCCACCTCCGAGCTCTACCAGGTGGACGTGGACGAGCGCTTCCCGTACTGGCTGTACGCCGGGCAGCAGGACAACAGCACCATCGCCGTTCCGAGCCTGCCGCCGGCGCGCAACGCGGCCGCGGGAGCCACGGGCCACTGGGAGGCGGTGGGCGGATGCGAGACCGGGCCGGCGGTTCCGAGGCCCGACAACGCGGACATCGTCTACGCGAACTGCAAGGGGCGGTTCGGCCGGTACAGCCGGACGGACGGCCAGGAGGAGCAGTACTACGTCGGCGCCGAGGACATGTACGGCCACAACCCGGCCGAGCTCCAGCACCGCTTCCAGCGGACCGTGCCCATCGAGATCTCGCCCAACGACCCGGACGTGGTCTACAACGGCTCGCAGTACGTGAACCGGACCACGAACGGCGGGGAGACCTGGGAGCGCATCAGCCCCGACCTGACGACCAACGCCGAGGTCGGACACCGCCGGCCGGGCGAGCCCATCACCTGGGACATCACCGGCGAGGAGTACTTCAGCACCACCTACGTCATCCAGGAGTCGCCCCACGACGCCGACGTGATCTGGACCGGCTCCTTCGACGGTCTGATCCACGTCACCCGTGACGGCGGCGGCGAGTGGACGGACGTCACGCCCGAGGGCCTGCCGCAGTACGGGCGGGTGAACTCCATCGAGATCTCCCCCCACCAGGCGGGCAAGGCGTACGTGGCCGTCTACCGGTATCAGCTGGACGACTGGGAGCCCTACGTCTACAAGACCACGGACTACGGCCAGTCCTGGACCCGCATCACCACCGGCGACAACGGGATCCCGGCCGACGTGCCCGCCCGCGTGGTCCGCGAGGACCCGGAGCGCCCCGGCCTGCTGTACGCCGGCACCGAGTTCGGCATGTACGTCTCCTTCGACGACGGTGCTCACTGGCAGCCGTTCCAGCAGAACCTGCCCACCACGCCCATCACCGACATCGAGATGCACCGGGGCGACATGGCGCTGTCGACCATGGGCCGCGGGTTCTGGATCATGGACAACCTCACGCCCCTGCGTGAGGCCAGCGAGCAGGTGGCCGGGGCCGACGCGCATCTCTTCGAGGTGGCCGACCAGCACCGCATGCGCTACTACTCGCCGGGAGCCTACGGCGGCGGCTCGCCGGCCGATCCCGAGTATCCGCAGCCCGGCGTCATGATCGACTTCTACCTGGCCGAGGAGCCGGCGGGCGAGGTGGAGCTCGAGATCCTGGACCAGGACGGCAACGTCATTCGCGGCTACTCCAGCTCGGCCGAGGGATACCGCTACGAGCAGCAGCAGGGCATGCGCGACCCGCAGATGGTCCGCGTCGGCGGCGAGCAGGAGGTGCCGAGCTCCTCCGGCATGCACCGCTTCGTGTGGAGCATGGAGTATCCCGGGCCGGTGGTGCCGGACAACGTCGACGAGTACCTCGACGAGGGCACCAACTACGGCGGTCCCGAGGACGACGGTCCGCTGGCAGCGCCGGGCACCTACCGGGCGCGGCTAACGGTGGACGGCGAGACCGTGGCGACCCGCTCCTTCGAGCTGATGATCGATCCCCGCGTGCAGGAGGACGGCACGACGGTGGCCGACCTGCGGGACCAGCTCGACCTCAACCTGGAGATCCGCGACGCCATCAGCCGGGCGCAGATCCTGGCCGGCGAGGTCCTCTCCCTGCACGACCGCGTGGAGGGCGCGGCCGGGTCACACGAGTCGCTGTCCGACGGGGTGGCGGCCCTGCACGACTCCATCTTCAGCACGCACGAGCCCGTCTCCTATCCGGAGCCGATGCTGCTGAACCAGCTCGGCTACCTGTACGGGATGACCACGCGCGCCGATCAGAAGCTCGGGCAGGACGCCCACACCCGGCTGGAGCAGCTCCAGGAGCGAATCTCCGCCTACCAGGATCGGCTGGCGGAGCTCAGGAGCCAGGCCGAGGAGGCCCTGGGCGACGACCGGTAGACTCGGCGCTGCACCGGTACAGAGAGAGCCCCCGACGGGCCGGCGGCCCGGCGGGGGCTTTTCTCGTCGTATCGGCTCCGGCGGCCCGGACGGTCCGGCTCAGTCTCCGTCCCGATCGCGTGCGGCGCGGCGAATCCTCCGGGCCCGCCCCTCGGAGGTACGGAGGGTGTCGGCCAGCTCCTCCACCGACAGCCTGGCCACCCGATCCGGATCGCAGATCCCGTGGTTCTGGAGACGGGCCGCGAACACCTCACCGACGCCGGGAATGGACGAGAGATCGGGCCCGCTCTCCTCCCCCAGGGCCTCCGACAGCGTCACGGGAGGCTCCACGTTCAGCACATCGTCCACGTCCGCGTTGGCCGAAGCGTCGGGGTTCGTCGACATGGGGATCCTGACGGAGAGGAGCAGCTGCGAAGGGCGGGCGTCCGGCTCCCGTTCACCGCGCGGCCGTCCCGCTGGCGGAGTCGCGGGGAGAAGGGCCCGTAGGATAGGAGGAAGAGACGGTCCGGGACAACGGATCGGCGGTCCTCAGCGGGTGCGGGAGAAGACCTCCGCCACCTCCGCCGCGTCCTCGGCCCCGGTGAGCGCCAGTGAGAACAGGACTCGCGCCTTCTGAGGGTTCAGGCTCCCGGCGCCGATCACGCCATCGCCGGGGTCCCCCACGGGCACCGGGCCCGCCATGGTCCGGGAGCTCACCACCACCGGCAGCCCCCGATCGACGACAGTGCGGACCGCCTCCGCCTGGGCCGCCGACAGGTTGCCCCGCCCCACCGAGGCGACGACCAGTCCGATGGCCCCGTCGCCGGCCAGCGCCCGAACGCTCGTTCCGTCGGCGCCGGGATAGCTGTAGGCGATCCGGACCCGCGGCAGGCGGTCCCAGCTCAGGGCATCGGCGAAGCGGCCGTGGAGCGGACCGGCGTCGGCGGCCCACCGGTAGGCCATCTCGCCCAGACTCACCGCTCCCACCGCCCCTCCCCCGGGAGAGACGAAGGCGTCCGGCCGGGTCGTGTGGGCCTTCCGGACCGCGTCGGCGCGGTGGATCTCGTCGTTCATGACGACCAGCGTCCCCCGGCCGCGGCTCTCGGCCGAGGCCGCGGTCCGCACCGCGTCCAGCAGGTTCGCGGGTCCGTCTGCGCCGGGGGTCCCCGGGGGACGCATGGCCCCGGTCACGACCACCGGCCTCGGATCGGCTACCGTCAGGTGGAGGAAGTAGGCCGTCTCCTCCATCGTGTCCGTCCCGTGGGTGACCACGACGCCGGACAGGTCCGGCCGCTCCCGGAAGACCTCACGGACACGTCGGGCGAGCCTGAGCCAGTGGACCGGCGTCATCTTGCTCGACCCGATGTTGCTGAACTCCTCCACCGACACCCGCGCCAAGTCTTCCAGGCCCGGGACGCCTGCCACCAGCTCCTGGCCCGCCAGGTTCTCGCCCGGCCGCGAGGCGATGGTGCCGCCCGTCGTCAGGACGTGCACCGCCGGCAGCGCCGCCGTCTCCCGCCCCCCGGTGGGAGCCGGCGCCTGAGCCGGGAGGGAGGAGGTCCCGGCGACGAGGACGAGAAGCGGGAGGAGGAGTCCGGTCGCCCGGCGCGCCTTCATTCCGGCCGCCCGCGGGCGACGCGTCCCTGCTCCCCCGGTCCGAGGCCCAGCAGCAGCCGATCGACGCTCCCCCGACTCGCCAGGTAGAGGTCGAGCCGGCCGTCGCCGTCGACGTCCGTGGCTTCCACGTCGAAGCCCGTTCCCACCACGCCGTCCGGGAAGACCTCGTCCGTCGCCGTACGGTACAGGCCGCCTCCCTCGTTCAGATAGACGCGGTAGGGCGCGTCCTCGATCCGTCCCTCCTCCAGGTCCACCTCCGAGTTGGACGTGACGATGTCCAGGTCCCCGTCGCCGTCCACGTCGATGAAGTCGCCGTCGAAGGAGCGGTCCCGGTGGGCCGGAAGGCGCTCACCGGTCTCGTCGCGGTAGTGGCCGTCGCCGCGGTTCACCAGGAGCCGGTTCCGGGGATCCGCGTCCTCCACGAAGGCGGATACGTTGGCGAACAGGAGGTCCAGGTCACCGTCCCCGTCCACGTCTCCGAAATCGGCCTCTCGCGTCTCCTCGGGGGCTTCCCGGAGCGGGATCCGCTCCGCGGTCTCGTCCGTGAACACACCGCTGCCGTCGTTCACGAGCAGACGGTTGTCGTCCTCGTTGCCCACGATCAGGTCCAGGTCCCCGTCGCCGTCGACGTCTCCCATCTCCAGGTCCTGGGTGACGTCGAGGATCCGGGGGAGACGCTCCCCGGTCTCGTCGCGGAAGCGGGCGTCGCCGTCGTTCACCAGTGCCACGTTCTGTCCGTTGTTCCCGATGAGGACGTCCGGCACGCTGTCCCCGTTCAGGTCCGTCGTCACCACCGCGTTCGAGGTCCCCGTCACCGGGAGGCGGTCACCGGCCGCCTCGAAGCGGGCGTCGCCCCGGTTCAGGTAGAGCTCGTTCACCCGGTCGTCCTCGCTCACGACGATCACGTCCAGGTCGCCGTCGCCGTCGAAGTCGGCGATCCCCACGTCCTCGCTGTCGTGGGCCACCTGGGGAATGCGGTCGCTGGCGTTTCGGAAGTGGCCGCGTCCCTCGTTCAGGAGGAGGATGTTGGGGCGGTGCTCGTTGGCGATCACGACGTCCGGATCGCCGTCGCCGTCGAGGTCCCCGACGGCCGCGTCCATGCTCAGTCCCTCCAGGTCGGCCGTCGGCAGGTGGGTCTCCGTCACCTCGCGGAAGAGCGGGGCCCGGGGCACCGGCTCGAGGTCCGCCGCGGCGACCGTCCGGGCGGGACCTCCCTCGTCCGGCAGGGGCTCTCCCTCGTCGGCCGACCGGTCGGGCGCGCCGGTGCAGGCCGCTGGCAGAACCGCCACGAGGAGCAGGAGTGCGGCGCGGCCGGGCAGACCGGCCGCACTGACGTCGGTACGACGGGAGCTGGCGCGGGGGACGCGCTCCATCGAACACCCTCTCGAGAGCGGTGGACGGCTTGCGGCCGGAGGATCCACCCTACAGCCTCCGGGGACAGCTTTCGATCCGCAACCGAAGGGACCCCTCATGCGACCTGGATCCGACCCTCTCCGAAGCGCCCGTCTCCAGAATCCGGCCCGCAGCTGGCTCATCCTCGCCGTCCCGCTGGCCGTCTCGGCGGCGCTCCTCCTGCCCCCGGGGACGGCCCCGTCCGCGCCCGCGCCGGCCGCGTCCGACGTCGTCCGACACGGGGCCGGTCCCGACGACCTGGCCCGGCAGGTCGTGATTCGAAGGACCCGGTACGGGGTCCCCCACATCCGGGCCGAGAGCCTCCGCGCCATGGGGTTCGGCCTGGCGTGGACCATGACGGAAGACTACGGGGAGCGGGTCCCGCGCGAACTGCTCGAGGACCGGGGCACCCTCTCCCGGCACTTCGGCCCCGACAGCCTCGACGACGGCGCCTTCCGAAACCGCAGGGCGTGGCACCGGGCGCTGGACACCTACTCCCGTCTCTCGTCCGACACGCGGGCGGTCCTCGAGGGCTTCGCCGCCGGGGTGAACCGCTACGTGCGCACCCATCCCGGGGAGTTTCCGGCGTGGATGCCGGCGGACTTCTCCGGGTACGACGTTCACGCCCGGAGCATCGGGCTCCCCGACGCCGGGAGCGTCGAGACCTTCCTGGAGCGCCTCCGCGCGCGTCGGGACAGCGCACCCCTGGGCCGGCTGACCCTCGGCCGTCTCCCGCTCTCCGGCCAGTCCTCCCGGGCGGCGGCACGCGATCGGCGGCGGGGTTTCGGGCCCGATGGCGCGACTCGGCCCGGCTCCAACGCATGGGCCCTGGGCCCGGACCGTACCGCGTCCGGCGCTCCGATCCTCCTCCGGAATCCCCACCTCTCCTGGGACGCCGGCTACTACGAGGCCCACGTGACGGTGCCCGGCGAGGTGAACTTCTACGGTGACTTTCGGATCGGCGGCCCCTTCGGAATCATCGGCGGCTTCAACGATCACCTGGGCTGGTCGACCACCAACAACTACCCGGACCTGGACCAGGTCTACGCCCTCCGGGTCGACCCCGAGGAGCCGGACCACGTCCTCCTGGACGGCGCGTCGGTTCCGCTCCGCCGGCAGGAGGTGACCGTCGAATTCCGGAACGGTCCCGGCCTCTCCTCCGAGACGCGCACCTACTGGAGCACCCCCCTGGGGCCGGTGATCCACCGCGCCGACGGGCGGGTCTACGTCACCCGCTCGGCCCGGGACGGCCGCTTCCGGCGCGGGGAGCAGTTCCTGCGGATGATGCAGGCCGACAGCCTGGCCGAGTGGAAGCGCGCCATGCGGATCCGGGGCCGGACGAAGTCGAACTTCACCTATGCCGACGACCGCGGAAACATCTACTACGTGTGGAACGCCCGCATGCCCCGGCTGCCCCATCCGTCGGCCGGCGACACCGCCGCCGTGGAGGCGACGAGCACCGACCGCGTCTGGACCCGGCTGGTGCCCTACGACTCGCTGCCGCAGCTCCGGAACCCGGAGGGCGGCTACCTGCACAACGAGAACGACCCCTTCCACTACACGAACCTGGAGGAGGTCTTCGCGCCCGGCGACTTCCCGCCCCACTATCCCGACCCGGCCCTGGGCCTCCGGAGCCAGCACAGCCTCCAGCTCGTCGCCGGCGAGGAGCGCCTGAGCCTGGACGAGGTGGTGGAGAGGAAGCACAGCACGCGGATGCTGCTCGCCGACCGGGTCAAGCCGGACCTCCTGGAGGCGCTCCGCTCGGCCGCCCCCTCCGGCGACCTGGCCGAGGGGCTGCGGGTGCTGGAGCAGTGGGAGAACCGGGCCGGACGGGAGAGCCGGGGGGCGGTCCTCTTCGAGACGTGGTGGGACCACTACCTGGCGTCGGCCGACTCCGCCGAGGAGTCGCCGGCCTCCGCCGGGTTCGAGGCCGAGCCCCGCGACCTCTTCGCCGAGCCCTGGTCCCCGGACCGTCCCACCGAGACGCCCCGCGGGCTCGGCGACCCGGACCGGGCCGTGACGGCCTTCCGGAGCGCCGTGGACACGGTTCTCGACCGGTGGGACCGGCTGGACGTCGCCTGGGGGCACGTGCACCGGGTCCGCAGGGGAGCGGTGGACGCTCCCGTTGCGGGGTGCAGCGGCTCGCTGGGCTGCTTCCGCGTGCTGTGGTACGATCGCGCCGACGACGGGCGGCTGGTGGCCGACGGCGGCGACGGGTGGGTCTTCGCGGTTCGGTTCAGCGATCCGCCGCGGGCCTACTCGGTGCTGGCGTACGGCCAGAGCTCCCGGCCGGACTCCCCGCACTTCGACGACCAGGCGCGGATGTTCGCCGAGGGGCGGATGAAGCCGGTGGCCTTCACCGAGGACCAGATTCGCGAGGATCTGGTGCGACGCTACCGGCCGGGCTCGGGTCCCGTCGACGGGGAGCGGTAGCCGGCGCCCCATCGTCGGGGCGGGGAGTCACTGCCCCGGCGGCACGGTCACCGGCCTCACGCCGGCCTCCCGCAGGGTCCGGTTGAAGCCCTGCACCCGCTGCAGCAGGGCGTCCAGCTCGCCGCGCCGCTCCGCCCAGATCGGCAGCAGGTCCTCCCACCGGCGCCGGACGCCCTGGGTGGGGGCCGCGTCCTGGCCGAGGAGCGTTCCGTAGGCGTAGGCGAACTCGGTGTCGAGCTTCGGCGGATAGTTGGCGATGTCGAAGTAGGCCCGGTTCTTCGTCTGCATCAGCTGCTCCTCGAGCGCCGTGGCCTCCGACGCCAGGGAATCGGCCGTCGAGCGGATCGTCTCCGCCCGCTCCGCCGCCAGGCCCGTGTGCGGGAGCCGCTCCCCGACTCCGCGGGCCTGCTCCCGGACGTCTCGCAGCGTTCGAACCGCGTCGTACAGGGCGTTCAGGGTGTCCCGCATGGCCAGCCCGAGCTCCAGCTGCTCCTGCAGGTCCGAGCGGCTCACGTCCTTCCACCGCGGATCCATCTGCAGGTTGAACGCCCGGGTCATCGTCTGCCCGTCCGCGGTGAGCCGGACCCGGTACGCACCGGGGACCGCACGCGGCGCGCCGAGGGACCCCCAGACGATCGCCCCCTCCGTCTCGTCCACGTCCGGGTAGCGGAGCCCCCAGGTGAAGCGGTGCATTCCCCCGTCCGTGGGGAGGACGCGCTCGCCGTCGGCACGGGCGGCCGCCGAGTCGCTGGTGAAGGTGCGGATCACGTCGCCGTCGGCGCTCAGCACCTCCAGGGTGACGCTCTCCGCCCCGTCGTCGGCCAGGTAGTAGTCCAGAACGGCCCCCTCGGGCGGATAGTCCGGCACCGCGGCGAAGCCGCCGTAGAACCCGCCGATGTCCACGCGGTACGGGTCGCGCGGTTCGTACAGGTACGCTCCGTTCTCCGCCGCCTGCCGCTTCATCTCCCGGTCCAGCTGGTGCAGCGGCGTCAGGTTGTCCAGGATCCAGAACGACCGCCCCTGGGTCGCCACCACCAGGTCCTCCCGCTTCAGAGCCAGGTCGGTGATCGGGGTCGTCGGCAGGTTGAGCTGGAGGCTCTGCCAGTGGGCGCCGTCGTCGAACGAGACGTACATCCCGAACTCGGTGCCGGCGTACAGCAGCCCCTCGCGGTCCGGGTCCTCGCGGACCACCCGGGTGGCGTGATCCGCCGGGATCCCCCGCGTGCCGTCGGCGATCCGGGTCCACGACTCGCCGTGGTCGGTGGTCCGGAACACGTACGGCGTGAAGTCGTCCAGGCGGTACCGGTAGGCCGTGACGTAGGCCTTGCCGGGCTGGTGGGGCGAGACGTCGATGGTGTTCACCGTGCTCCACTGTGGGAGACCCGGCGGGGTGACCTCGGTCCAGGCGTCGGCGCTCTCGCCGCCCCCGGTCCGGGTGATCCACACGCGGCCGTCGTCCGTGCCGGCCCAGATGGTTCCCTCCTCGTGGGGCGACGGGGCCAGGCTGAAGATCGTGTTGTAGATCTCGACACCGGTGAGATCACGTGTGACCGTCGGCTCCGGATATCCCTGCTTCGCCGTGTCGTCGTAGGTCAGATCCGGGCTGATCACGTCCCACGTGCGGCCTCCGTCCGTGGTTCGGTGGACCACCTGCGAGGTGTGGTAGACCAGGCTCGTGTCGTGGGGGGAGATCTCGATGGGTGCATTCCACTGGAACCGGTACTCCAGGTCCTTCGCCGCCTTCCCCTCCTGGGCCTCGGCGTAGGGGATCACCTCGACCGAGCGGCCGGTCTCCCGCTCCCAGCGGCTGATCTCGCCGTGATAGCAGCCGGAATAGACGACGTCCGGGTTCTGCTGGTTGACCGCGATGTGCCCGCTCTCGCAGCCGCCCACGGCCTCCCAGTGCTCCCGGGGCGTGGTGCCCCCGGAGCTCCAGGCCGGGACGGAGATGGTGGAGTTGTCCTGCTGGGCTCCGTAGACCCTGTAGGGAAAGCGGTCGTCGGTCTCGACCCGGTAGAACTGGGCCGTGGGCTGGTTGTAGATCGTGGACCACGTCTCTCCACCGTCCAGGGTCACGTTGGCGCCGCCGTCGTTCGCCTCGACCATGATCTCCGGGCGCTCCGGGTTGATCCACAGTCCGTGGTTGTCGCCGTGGGGGACCTCGATCTCCTCCCAGGTCCGTCCGCCGTCGTGGGAGACCCAGAGGTTCAGGCCCACCACGTAGACCGTGTTCTCGTCGGTGGGATGGGCGTAGACGTGGTGGTAGTAGAACGGGCGCTGCTGCAGCGCCGGGTCCGTGCCCACCTTCTGCCAGCTCCTTCCCCCATCGTCGGACCGATAGACCGCCCCCTCCGGACGGGGGGCCTCGACGATGGCCCACACCCGGTCGGGATTCGCCCGGGACACCGCCAGGCCGACCTTGCCGACCTGTCCCTCGGGGAGGCCGCCCGCGAGGTGCTCCCAGCTGTCGCCTCCGTCGGTGGTCTTCCAGACGCCGCCTCCCTGCTCCCACGACGTTCCGCTGCGCAGCGACCAGGGCTCGCGTTCCACGCTCCAGGCGCCGGCGTAGATCTCGTTCGGGCGCTCCGGGTTCATGGCCAGCTCGGTGACGCCGGTGCTGTCGTTCAGGAAGAGCACCTTCTCCCAGCTGTTCCCTCCGTCGTTGGTCCGGTAGACGCCGCGGGTGGTGTCCTGTCCGAACGCGCTCCCGAGGGCCGCCACCCACACCCGCTCCGGATCACGGGGGTCGACCAGGACGTCGCCCACCTGCCCGGCGTTCCGGAGCCCGACGAAGCTCCAGGTCTTCCCGGCGTCCGTGGAGCGATACACGCCGCGGCCGATGGAGGCGTTGCCGCGGATGTCTTCCTCGCCGGTGCCCACGTAGACGACGCTCGGGTCCGAGTCGGCGACGTCGATGGCTCCGATGGATCCCGCGTCGAAGTAGCCGTCGGAGACCGGCTCCCAGTCCTGGCCGGCGTTGGTGGTCTTCCACACGCCGCCGCCCGTCGCCCCCATGTAGAACGTGAACGGACGATCGCGGTGTCCGGCCACGGCCTGGACGCGCCCGCCGCGGGAGGGGCCGATCATCCGGTACTCGAGCCCGCCGAACAGCGCCGGGTCGTGGACCGTGTTCTCCCCCGTCTCCTGGGCGGGTGCCGTCCCCGGGGCGAGGAGCACCGCCCCGAGGAGAACGAGGGCGGCCAGGGCGGGACGGCTCCGGCGGAGGGCGTGGCGGCGGACGGAGGCGGCGATCCAGCTGTTCATGGTCTGTCCCTGCTGTGTGAAAGCGGCTCCAACATAGGAAGCCCCCCGCGCCGATTCATACGGGCTGATCGACGCGGGGAGGCTGTGCGTACGGACGGGCCCCGGCGGCTCAGCCGCCTCCGCCGCCGGAGGCCGACCAGGAGTTGTTGCTCCGGTCCACGTCGGGAAGCTGGTCGTCGGGATCGACGCGCACCGCCCGTACCTCACGCCCGGTGACGGTGGTCGTGAAGACGTCGCTCGTGTGCCACGCCTCGACGGGGATTCGGCGTGTGTCGGAGCTTCCGTCCCCGTACTCGAATCGGACGCGGGCCGGCATCACGAGCCCCTCCTGCTCCAGCGTGATCCGGGTGGTGTCGCCGGAGACGGACACATCGGTCACCGCCTGATCCAGCGACGCCGTGCTGTCGAACCAGCCCTGCCAGAACCAGTCGAGGTCCTCGCCGGTCACGTCCTCGATGGTCCGGAAGAAGTCGGCCGGCTTGGGATGGTGGTAGCTCCAGCGATCGATGTACTCGCGGAAGGCCGGATCGAACCGCTCGGGTCCGAGCACGACTTCCCGGAGCAGGACGAGGCCGAAGCCCGGCTTCGCGTAGCCGAGCCATCCGAAGCTGGAGCTCGGCACCCGGTCCGTGTACGTGAGAATCGGCAGGCCCGGCTCGTTCTGGCGCATGGCTTTGGCCACCTGATCCATGACCCGGCCCTGAGCCAGCGACATGCTCGCCCCGTAGAAGGCGCGCGTCGAATACATGCCCATGAACTGGACGAGCCCCTCGTCCATCCAGAACCACCGCCGCTCGTCAGAGCCCACGAGCATGGGGAAGTAGGTGTGCGCCAGCTCGTGGTCGGTGACGCCGAAGAGCCCCTGGCCGCGGGACTCCACGTCGCAGAACAGGACCATGGGGTACTCCATCCCGGCCACGACCCCGGCCACGTTGATCGCCACCGGATAGGGATAGGGTTCCCACTGCTCCGAGTAGTATCGGACCGAGTGGCGGAGGAACCGGGTCGATCGCTCCCAGCCGGGGTTCTTCTGTGACCCCAGACCCTCCTGCGGGTAGACCGACATCAGGAGCACGTCCTCGTAGCTCGCGGCGTCCCAGATGAACGCCTGCGACGCCGCCCAGGCGAAGTCCCGGACGCTGTCGGCGCGGAAGCGCCAGGTGAGCGGCCCCTGGCCCTCCGGCCGTGTGGAGGCCTGCCCCACCTCGTCCTCGCGAATCAGGTGCACCGTCTCGCTGCTGTTCCGCGCCCGCTCGAGGCGCTGACGCTGCGTCCGCGTCAGCACCTGCTCCTCGTTCTGCAGCCGGCCCGTGCCCACCACCACGAACTCCCGCGGCGCGGTGACCTCGACGTCGAAGGAGCCGTACTCCAGGTAGAACTCTCCCTGTCCCAGATAGGGCATGACGTTCCAGCCGTGCACGTCATCGTAGACGAACATCCGGGGGTACCACTGGGCCAGCTCGTAGACGGTGCCCTGCTCCACCTCCAGCCGCCCCATGCGGTCGGCCCCGTAGGAGGGGATCTCGAAGCGGAACTCCAGGCTCAGCTCCGCCTGGCCGCCGCCGGCCGGGAGCGGCTCCGGCAGGGTCACCCGCATCACCGTACCGTCGATCATGAACTCCGGCTCCACGGTCTGCCCCCCCACCGTGACCCGGACGTTGGAGATGTCGTAGCCGCCGCCGGGGAAAACGCCGCTGAACCGCTGCTCCGGCCGGACGATGGCGGCCCCCTCGCTGGACGGGTCGAACAGGTTCTGGTCCAGCTGCAGCCAGAGGTAGTCCAGCTCGCTCGGGCTGTTGTTCGTGTAGCTGACGGTCTCGGAGCCGCGGACCACGTTCGAGTCCGGGTGGAGCCGGACGTCGATGTCGTAGTCCACCTCCTGCTGCCAGTAGTCCTCGCCCGGCGTCCCCCCGCCGTTCCTATAGCTGTTCGGCGTCGGAAGGTCGAGCTCCGTGAAGATCTCGGAGTTCTCGATGGACGAGCTCCGGGACTGCTGTGCCGGCAGGGGTCCGGCCAGAAGCGCCGTCGCCGCGCCGGCGACGGCCAGTATTCGCAGGGATCGGAAGGTATCCATGGGGGAGACCACTCCTGGTTCGACGTGTCCTGTTCGTCCGTTCGCGCCCGGGGGAAGTATAGTCGGCGGCGCCCGACGCGGATCGCTCTCCGGGCGGTGAGCCCGTTTCACGCGCCCGCGCAACCACCCTCCCGGCCAAACGTAGTGGCTGCGCTACTGCTGAAAAGCCGGCTGAAATACCGAACCCCCCGGGGGGTCGGGTCACGGCCCGTGGTGGGGCGCGTGCCGACTCCGGGGGGATCGGGTGTGAGTGAGAG
>Ga0207797_1000550_pt1 | contig 28979 bp, 18 predicted proteins | sample PRCRCaboRojoPR_6_FD_187275 | JGI IMG/M metagenome (GOLD analysis project Ga0207797, IMG submission 187275) | Marine sediment microbial community from Cabo Rojo, Puerto Rico - PR CR 10% Liquid 1 (SPAdes) | ecosystem: Environmental > Aquatic > Marine > Coastal > Sediment | place: Cabo Rojo, Puerto... | reverse complement strand
GTGGCACGACCGGACGGCCCGTCCATCTCCAGCGAGGCAGTGAGGACGCCCTCCTCGAGGCGCGCCGAGAGCGAGCCCCGTTCGATGCGTCCCTGGTTGAGACGAGAGGGAGCAAGCTCGGCCCCGCCGTCTGCGACCATCGTGGCGGGCGCCGTTCCTCGGACCCGGGCTTGGAACGTGCCACTCAGCCGGCTGCTCTTCGTGGTGTCGGCCAGCAGCGGTCCAATGTTGACGTTGGCAAACCGTCCCCGGGTCGTCGAAAAGCGGGGCAGGGCGGCGAAGGGACGTCCTTCCAGTGCGACCCCCGCCGACCCGCCGTTGGTCGTAAGCGACAGGGTAGAGGCAAGGCGCCCCTCGCGGAGTGTGGCGGAGCCGTCGAACGACCGGACGGCGAAGTGGGCGTAGCGGGCCTGATCGAGCCGCAGCGAGGCATCGAGGTCCATCGACGTGGGGGTGAGACCGCGGCCGCGCACGGCCAACGAGCCGGACACCGCCGAGGTCGTGGAGTCGCCCAGGAAGGCCGCAACGTTAAGATTGCGGAGGCGTCCGCGCGTCAAGCGAAACTGCTCCGACCCGTCGAGCGCGGCTTGACCGGCGAGGTGCACGGCGCCGCTGTCGGGCAAGGACAGGTCGATGTCCGTGTGCAGCGTGTCGGGGGTCAGGCGGAGGCGGGCCGTGCCGTCGTCAATGCGACCAAGGGCCACGGTCGAAGGGGCGACGTCGACGCGCAGGCCGATGTTCGGTCCCGCGGCTCCGGTTGCACTTCCGCTGATCTGCACCGCGCCCGCGATCTGGCTTTCGATGCCGGCGTCCGGCGCAAGCCGGGCCACGTTCAGCTCTTGCACGCGCCCCGAAACGTTGAAGGTGGGAACGGCGTCGAGCGGGCGGGCGAAGCCGTCGACCGAGAACGGGGCGCCGAAGGTGCGTCCGCGCAGTTCGACGCGAGCGCTCCCGTTCGTGAACGCGGCATCGAGGCGCGTCGAGTCGGTCTGCACGCCGAAGAGAGTCGTTTCGGTAAGGGAGGCCGTCAGGGGGCCGCTGAGTGCGGGGATCGACGGGCCGCGCAGATCGAATCGGAGGCGTGCGTTCAGCCGGTTGGTGGACGGGTCGCGCGGGCCGAGCAGGCTCGTGGTGACGTCGCGAGCACGAGCCTCGAGGGCGTAGCGCAGGGGCGACGCGTCGGCCCGTGTCTCGGCGTAGGGCGTGGCTTGCGCGCTGGCGCGGAGCCGTCCGCCATCGGCAAATCGGGCCTCTGCGGTGGCGGTCACGAGTCGTCCGGTGCCCTGACCCTGCACATCAAGCATCAAAGACTCCGACGGATCGAGGCCGAGGGGAGGCAGCACGCTGGCCACGTCGCGGAAGGACAGCGGGGTGGCCGTGAGGCGAAAGCGGACGTCGTCCAGCGAGTCGGTCGCGCCGGTCGGGAGGCGCAGGCGTCCGCCGCCGTGCATCCGGCTCCGCGGCGAAACCAGGCGGAGCGTATCGAGCTCCAGGCGTGCGGCCTCCAGGCGGGCCCGCGTGCCAAGCGTCAGGTCGGCGGTGTCGCCCGGCACGCGAGCGCGCAGCCCCAGCGTGTCGAGGGTTGCTGTGAAAGAGGGGCGGGTACGCACGTCCCGCAGAGCGGCCCGGAGCCCGGCGACGCGGGCCGTCGAGTCCCGGCCGCTGGGCGTGTAGAAGGCGGCCGTCCATCCGCCCCGCCGCACGTCGACCCGGTCGAGGCGAACGGCCAACGACGACGCTGTGGTGTCCTCGGAGGCAGGAAGGAGGTGCGCCCAGTCCCAGGTCGAGTCGGCAGCCTGTCGCATCGTCAGCGACGGCCCGGCGACGGTGGCGCGTTCGACGTGCAGGGTGTTCTGCAGGAGCAGGGGCAGGAGGCGGTAGGAAACTGCAACGGTGTCGACGTGGGCCATGCGGCGTGGGCCGCCCGACGTGTCGGTTCGGATGAGCGTCGCGTCGATCAGCCGCAGGGAGCCGAGCCACGTTCCGTCGGCGTGCTGGACCGTAAGCTGCGTGCCGGGCAGGGGGTTGAAGCGGTCCATGGCCTGCTGCGCCGTCCACGTCGATACGGCATCGATCTGCAGGACGAGCAGTGCCGCGCCGATCAAGAGAAGGCCCGCGACGACGACGTTCCGCAGGCTGCGAAGGACACGCCCGCGCCACGACGGGGCCGCGGCGGACGCGTTCGCCGGGTCGGTCTGTTCGGCTCGTTCGTTCACAGGAAGGATGGAGGCGTTCGGAGAAAGCGCACAGGCAGGATCGTTCCGCGGACGGCCCGGCTCCGCACTCGGCAGTCAGAAGGAGCGACCGAGTCCGAAGTGCAGGCGAAAGCGTCGGATGAACCGGGCGTCCACACTGGATACCGGGCGGTCGTCGCGAACCGCCCTTGCGACGTCACGGGGGCGTCGCAGGTCCAGGTCGTCCGGATTGAGCTTATAGGCGAGGTCGAGGCGTAAAAATCCGATCGGGGTTTGAAAGCGCAGGCCGGCGCCGGTGCCGGCAATCCACTGCTCGGGATCGGACGCCACCGGGGTGCCGTCTGGACGTCGCAGCACGTCGGAGGCTCGGGGCGAGGGCGTGAGGGTCAGGTCGCCCTCCGAGATGTAGGCCGCGTCGAAGAAGGTGGCTGCCTGCCAGTTCGGCCCGAGGCCCGGCAGTCCGAACCGGAGTTCCAGGTTGAGCCCGGCCCGCGTGCGTCCCCCAATGGGTTCGTACACGAAGCCGTCCTGCGCGATGGGCGACGGGCGCAGAATCTTGCCCCCGCCCACCTGAGGCGCCCAGCCGCGCACGTTGCTGCCCCCGCCCGTGTAGAAGAGAAAGTCGGAAAACCGGTTCTGCGCCCTCACGTTCGTCAGGATCCGCTCGTCGGGGGCGTCAAGGGGGATTGTGAGGGCGTCGCGGCTGTCGCCCAGCGGCCAGAGGCGTCCGCCAAACAATCGGAGGGCGGCCGACAGCGAGCCGGTCAGGGGAAGGTAGCCGGTCACTTCGGTACGGGTGCGCAGGAACTCGACGTCCGACTGCATGACGGCACCGCCGAGCGACAGCGAGGGGCGCGCCACCACGCCGCGCCGCGGATCGAGAAAGTCGTCGGTCTTTCCCACGGTGCCGCTGAGCGTAAGCACGCTTTTGTCGAACAGGTCGGCGTCGGCCGGCTCCGCCTCGTCATCGTCGTCGAGATCGACGGGCGTGAACTGCTGGGTGCGGGCAAACGAGTGCTGGAGCGAGACCGTCCGGAAAGGGAGCAGGTCGTACACCAACGTGGTGTTGAGCCCGAACTGCCGCTCGTTGAGGTCCAGGAAGCGGGTGGTGTCGGCGGCCAGCTTGTTGTTCAGGCGCTCCCGCACAAACGGACTGAGGGAGCCCGACAGGCGCGACGTGAACAGATACGGCTGCCGCAGGGTGACGGTGCCCCCCAGCAGTCGAGAGGGCTCTTGCGTTGCGGTGCCCGACAGGAAGTCGGGAAGAAACGCGGGCGGATTCTCGGGGAGGCCGGTTTGAGCCGTGAGGCCGACGGTTAGCGTCCGCGCCTGTCCGAAGAAGTTGCGATGGGTCCAGCTGCCCTCCGTCGTCACGCCGGTCTGCGCCCCGAATCCGATCTGGCCCGACAGGGTGCGCATGCTGGCCTCCCGCACGCGATAGCGCACCGTCACGGTGCTGTCGCGAGGCTGACTCGGCACGTCGGCGAGGGCGACGCGGAACAGGTTCAGCCCGAAGAGCTGGCGTTGCCCCTGCGAGATTTTGGAGGCCGAGAAGCGGTCGCCTTCTTTGAACGGCAGCTCCCGGAGCACCACCGAGCGGTCGACCGAGCGGTTGCCCTCCACGAGGATGCGGTTGAACCGTGCCAGCGGCCCCGGGTCGACGTAAAACCGGATGTCCGCCACGTTGGCCGACGAGTCGACGCGGGCAGCCGAACGGACCTGTGCGAACGCAAAGCCCTGGTTGCGCAGCCACGTGCGCACCTGGTCCTCAATCTGGATGCGCCGAAATTCGGTGTAGCGCTCGCCAAGATCGAAGGACGTTTGATCGCGGAACCGGATCCAGGCTGCGCGGCGATCGCCCTGGAACTGGCGCACGGCGTAGGTGGTGCTGTCGGCCGTAAAAAAGCCGGTGTCCTGGATGATGAGCGGCGGCCCCTCCTCGATGGTGAAGACAACGTGAATGCTGTTGGAGGTGGTGTCGTATTGCGCCAACGGATAGTCGATCGAAGGATGCAAAAAGCCGTTCTGCTGGTAGAACCGGCGGAGCCGCACTACGTCCTTCTGGAGCGTGACGGGATCAAACGGATAGGTGCGTGACGAGATGAACGGCAGGACGTCGAACCCGTCGCGCAGTCGGTGAAAGCGGCCCGGCGCTTTCGTTGCGATTTGCTGGCGCAGCCGGTCGGTGGCAAACGTCTGGTGATCCACGAACCGAAACGACAGGGCGCGCACCCGCGTCGATTCGTTGACCAGATACAGCGGGTCCTGGGCCTCGGCTGGAGCCGCGAGAGTGACAGCGAGTACCAGGAGCAACAGCCCGACCGGCGGGGCCCCGCGCACATCAATTGGGAAGCGGAAAACCATCTACGGGAAGGGAACGCAGGTTGTACAAGACCGGCGCACCGAAGCGCCACGCAAGGGCGGAACGGCTCCCGCATGTACTCGTGAGCCCGAGGGTCGTTCAGGACCGGCGGACGTCAGAAGATCACGCCCACACGAATGGGAAAGAGCACTTCGGTGCTTTCTTCCGCGATAATGAGGCCGGGGTTAAACTCGAGAAACAGTGAGCTTTCCTGCAGCAGCCATACCTTGCCGCCCCCGAAGTGAAACATGGGGCCGCTCTCTGCCGGGCTGTCACCGAGGGGCACGTAGGCCCCGGCGCCGCCGAAGAAGTAGAGCCCCTCTTCGCCGCCCTGCGGCACATTCACGATGAGCGACGCCTGCGGATCGATGGCGAAGTCCGCTTCGTCCTGCCCTTCAAAGATGAATCCGGTGATGCTGCTGCCCACGGCGAACGACACGTCGCGGTTGATGGGAGCCGACACGCGAAACCGCAGTCCCGTGCCGACATTGTCGTCGGCCGTACTGCCCACCAGTTGGAAGCTGGCGCCGTAGCGCGGTTCGGTTTGGGCGTGGGCCGGGACGGCGGCGGTCGCGGCAACCAGGACGAGCACACCGATGCTCAGAATCGCAGAACGAGGGACCATAGCGGGGAAGGGTGAAGACGGGTGGAGAGAATCATGCATTCCAGTAAGCCGTAGCAACTGCGCATCGAGTCACACGAGGGTCCTTCGGCTTCCGCAGAACGTAGGCGTCTGGGGACCCATGATCAACTGCCAGGCGACTCGCACCACCCCTTCTTGCCGGTTCAGACGCTCTCTTCTCCGTCCATTAACCGTTTCTGCTCATGCCTACCTCGTCGCACCCCGCGCCGGTGTCCGCTCACAACGGCACGCCGGATCCGCCGCAAACCTGGGACCCGGCCGACTTTGAGGCGCCGGACTACTACCGGATCGAGGACTTGCTCTCGGACGACGCCCGCGCCATCCGCGACGAGGTACGAGCGTTCATCACCGACGAGGTCGAGCCGATCATTGAGGACCACGCGCAGCAGAGCTCGTTTCCCGAGCATCTCATTCCGGCGTTTGCGGACCGCGGACTGCTCGGCCCCAACCTGCCGACGGAGTACGGAGGCGGCGGGCACTCCAACCTCGTATACGGCCTGATGATGCAGGAAGTGGAGCGCTGCGACTCGGGCCTGCGCTCCTTCTGCTCCGTGACGGGCTCGCTGGTCATGTACCCGATCTGGCAGTACGGCTCTGAGGCGCAGCGCCAGCGGTGGCTGCCGCAGCTGGCCGCGGGCGAGGCCATCGGCTGCTTCGGACTGACGGAGCCGCACGTCGGCTCCAACCCCAGCGAGATGCGCACCCGCGCTCGCCGGGACGGCGACGACTGGATTCTCACGGGCCACAAGCGCTGGTCCACCAATGCCTCCATCGCCGACGTGGCCGTGATCTGGGCAAAAGACGACGACGGGACGGTTCGCGGCTTCCTGGTGGAGACGGACCGCGACGGGGTTTCGACCCCGACCATCGACGACACCTGGTCGCTTCGCGCCGCGGTGACGAGCGAGGTGGTGCTCGATGCCGTTCGCGTGCCCGACGCCCATCGTCTTCCCAACGTCGAAGGCCTGAAGGGGCCGCTTTCGTGCCTCACCCAGGCGCGCTACGGCATTTGCTGGGGCGTCGTCGGGGCCGCGATGGCCTGCTACGACGCAGCGCGCCAGCACGCCGCCAACCGCGAGCAGTTTGGCAAGCCCATCGGCGGATTCCAGCTCATGCAGGAGCGCCTCGTCGAGATGGTGCAGGAGATCACCAAGGCCCAGCTTCTGAACTGGCGCCTCGGCACGCTCAAAGATGCCGGCACGATGCGCCCGCAGCAGGTTTCCCTCGCCAAGCGCAACAACTGCGACATGGCGCTCGACGTGGCCCGCTCGGCCCGGCAGATGCTGGGCGGCAACGGCGTGACCAGCATGTACCCGGTGATGCGCCACATGAACAACCTGGAGAGCGTCGTCACCTACGAGGGCACCCGCGAGGTGCATACGCTCGTCGTCGGCCAGGATGTCACGGGCCAGAACGCGTTCACGTAGTTGCGTGGCGGCGCCAGTCGATCCTGCTGCCTGAACCCTGCTGCCTGAACCCTGCTGCCTGAACCTGACGGATCCTTCTCCCCATGGCCCACATCCTGCTGACGGTTGACGTGGACGACGGCGCGGTCGAGTCCCTGGAGCCCCTCATTAGGGCGCTGACGGAGGCTGGATTTCGGACCATGGAGCCCCGCTGCACCTTTTCCCTGCGGTTTCCGCCGGACCTCGACAGCGATGACCTGCTTGAGCGCATTGCTTATCAGGGGCCGGAGTGGTACGTCCGCACCGCCGTCGAACAGGGGGCCAACGATCTGGGGGCCCCGGTGACGGTGGCCTATCTCATCGCAAGCAAGAGCGGGGCACCCGCCCGCCCGACTGTGTTCACTGCCGACCCGGACGGCTAGCCGTGGCTCTCCGAGAGGCGGCCTTACGGCAGAATCTCAGCAGTTATAATCTCAGCAGTTCTCACGTCTCGAAGAACGGCTGCTTCACGGTCCACACCGCGATCCCCATCATGAGCAGAGCGAACGCCAGGCTCACGCCGAACGCCACGGAGGGTGCCACGAGGAGCGCCGGGGCATCGACGGAAAAGCTGTACATGCCGGAACGCAGTCCGCTCACGGCGTAGGAGACGGGGTTGGCCCACACAAGCCAGCGCAGCACCGGCGCGGCGCCCTCTGCCGGAAACATGGCACCGGAGAGGAACCACAGCGGAAGGAGGAACAGGTTCATCACGGCGTGGAAGCCCCGCGTCGTCTCCATGCGCCATGCGATTGCGAACCCCAGCGCGGTGAAGGCCAGGCCCACCAGCAGGCAGATCGCCAGGATGAAGGCGACGCCGCCCACACTCGGCACGATGCCGATGGCCGGCAGCGCAAACAGAAACAGCAGCGCCTGGCCGGTGGCGAGGGCCGTACCGCCGAGCGCGTTGCCGAAGACGAGGGCCGTGCGCGGCGCCGGAGCGATCAGCACGGCCTGCAGGAACCCGGAGGTCCGCTCCTCCACAATCGAGATGGTGGAAAAGATGGCGGTGAACAGCAGAACCAGCGCGATGACGCCGGGAAACAGAAACTCGATGTATCCGACGCCGGCTGTCGTGCCGCTCGGCATCTGAAAGGTGCCCTGAAACCCGAGGCCGAGCAGGACCCAAAAGGCGAGCGGCTGGACCAGGACGCCCAACAGGCGGCTGCGGTCCCGGACAAACTTGAGGATCTCGCGGCCGGTCAGCGCGGCGATGGTGTGCAGGGCATGATGCATGGCGAAAAAGGGTGGGGACAGGGTGCAGAACGACACGGGCGGCGGCCGATTCGCGTTCGGCCGTCCGAGTTAGGAGACGGAGGCATCGGCCGAGGCCGACTCGGTCAGGCCCGTGGACCCCTCGTCGGGCGAGGCCGTCGTATTGGCGTGGACCATGAAAACGTCCTCCAAGGTGGGGCGGCGCACCGTGGCACTGCGAATCCGGTCGCCGAGGGCAGCGTAGATGGAGGACAGCAGCGACGGAGCATCGGGGTGGTCGACCTGCACCGTCGGACCGATGACCCGCGCCGACACCCCGAACTGCGCCGTCACGCGATCGCAGAGGCCGGCCGGATCATCGGTGGCGAGCCACAGCGTCTCCTCGCCCAGTTCTGCTTTGAGGGCCGACGGTGCGCCGTCGGCGACGCAGGCGCCCTCGGCCAGGATGGCGACACGGTCGCAGCGCTCGGCCTCGTCCATCAGATGGGTGGCCAAAAGGAGCGTCGTGCCCTCTTCTTGGCGCAGCCGGTCGATGGAGGCCCAGAAGGTGCGTCGGGCCATCGGGTCCAGGCCGGTCGTGGGCTCGTCCAGCAGCACGAGGTCCGGGCGGTGCAGCAGGCCGCGGGCGAGGTCCACACGGCGCTGGAGGCCGCCCGACAAGGTGCTGACGGCATCGTCGGCGCGGTCCGCCACGTCGAAGCGCCTGAGCAGCTCTTCGATGCGGTCGCGCAGCGTGCGTCCGGTCATCCCGTAGAGAGCGCCCTGAAAGCGGAGATTTTCGGTGACCGTCAGGTTTTCGTCCAGCGCGTACGACTGGAACACAGCCCCCAGTTTCTGACGGACGGCCGTCGCGTCGGTGGTTGTGTCGAGCCCAAACACCCGCGCCGTTCCTTCCGAGGGCGGCATCAGCGTGGCCAGGATGCGGAACAGGGTTGTTTTCCCGCTGCCGTTGGGGCCGAGCACGCCATACAAGGAGGCCGGCGGAATGGACAGGGTCACGTCGTCCAGCGCCGTGTGCTCCCCGTATCGGTGGGATACGTGTTGGATGTCAACGGCCGGACGGGTCATCGGCGGAGGCGAGCAATGAAGCGATGCAGGTGTGCGAGCATGAATGCATTTCTGCGGGCGGACGTTGCACGGCAGCACGGCCACCGTGCAAAAACGTTGTTGGAGATCCCTGCGTCCCCTGCAGAGCAGCGCGGCAAAGGGGGGCGGGTCCTCTCGGCGACGGGGCCGGAGTCCCGGCGGTGCGCAGGGCTCCACCGAAGCCACGGCTTACACCATCCAGTCGGCGAACAGCACGGCGACGAAGACGGGGACGTACACAATCGAGGCCTTGAGCACGCGGCGGGCGGTCTGCCCGGTGCGTTCCTGCGCGAAGACGATGGCCGTCCACAGGAACCAGAGGCCCAGCGGGGCCACCCCGAGGGCGTAGAGCCAGCCCGTGACCCCGATCCAGGTCGGCACGAGGCTCGCGATCAGAAGCGCCGCGGTGAAGCCGACCGTCTGCCAGGCGGTGGAGTCGCCGTTCGGCTCCACGACCGGGAGCATCGCATAATCGCCCCGGGCGTAGTCCTTTCGGTACATCCAGGCGAGGGAGAGGAAGTGCGGCATCTGCCAGAGCGCCAGGATGGCGAAGACGGCCCATCCGGCGGCGCCCACATCGCCGGTGGCGGCCGTGTATCCGCCGAGGGCCGGCAGCGCTCCTGGAATGGTTCCGATCAGCGTGTTCCACTTCGTTTCGCGCTTCAAGGGCGTGTACACGTACAGGTACAGCACCACGGTGGCGCCGGCCAGGACGGCCGTGAGCGGATTGACGAGCGGGCAAATAATGCCGATGCCGGCGCAGGCCATGCCGAACCCAACATAGCGCGCCGTTTTCGGAGACAGGCGCCCGGCGGGGAGCGGCCGGTCGCGGGTGCGTTTCATCTGCGCGTCGTAGGCCCGCTCCTTCACGTGGTTGAGGACGCCGACCCCACCGGCACATAGGCCCACGCCGATGAGCGTCCAGACCAGCGTCCACACGTCGAGCGCACCCGGCGATCCCATCAGGAAGCCCGCCAGCGCAGAGACGGTAACCAGGAAGGAGATCTCGGGCTTCGTAAGCTCCAGGTAATCGCGGAGGATGCTCCAGGATGACCGGGGGGCGGCGGAGACGGACTCATCCGCCGGCACCGCGACGGCCTGGGCATCCGATCGCGATCGGTTCGACGGGGAAGGAGGCATAGGCAAGGGGGCAGAACCGCAGACGCAGGGGAGAGGCTCAGGCTTCGTGGTGGGCAGGAACGGGACCCGACGCGGACCGCTCGCGGATGGGCGTGTCGATGATCGGCGCTTCCTCGGGCGTGCGGGCCAGCAGCAGCGACGTCACGACCGAGGCGGCAAAGAGCAGGGCGCCAACGACCAGGTGCGCGACCGTCATGACGATCTGCAGGACACTCCGGATGCCTTGCGGCGCTTCGTACAGCATCAGAATGAAGGCGAACAGACCGAGTGCAAACTGCAGCCCGACGGCGCCAAGCAGGGCGCCGGTGGACCACCGGACGCTCGAGTTGTGTGCAAAATGCTTCTGGGCCATAACGAATACACCGATCACCAGCCCCACCACGACAAAGGCTCCCGTAATGTGAATGGCGGCAAAGACCATGTCCAGTCCGCCGCCCGGATGCCGGAGCAGTGCGCCGAGCACAATCTGCAGATAGATGAGGCCGGTTGTGGCAACGCTCAGGCGGCGGAGGCGGGTGGCCGCGTCGGTATCGGGGAGGGTGCCGCCGCCTGTCCGCCACGTCTCGGTGGTAAAGAGGGTCATCGCCACGAGCAGGGCGAAGAAGATCTGGGCCACGCAGGCGTGCACCATGGCAAGGTCGAGGGAAACCCACAGGACGCGGAGTCCGCCGAGCACGCCTTGCGCGATGACGAGGGCGAGAGCGCCCCAGCCAAGCCGTCGCATCCAGCGTCGCGGGTCGGCGCGCCAGGTCCACACGGCCAGAACGACGGTCAGCGCGCCGACGAGGCTCGCGATCAGCCGGTGACCGTGCTCTGCAAGGTAGGGCGTGATGGTCCACCAATTGTCCACCGGGTTGATCCAGTTGTAGGACCCGAGGGAGGTGGGCCAGTCCGGGAACGCCATCCCGGCGTTAATGCTGGTTACAAACCCGCCCCACGAGATAAGGAGGACCGTCATGGCCACCGTCAGGTACGAGAATCGTCGACGCCAGGAAAAGTCGGGGAGAGACGAAGAGGTTGCCATGCGCACACGACCGGTTGAGTCGACACAAATCGGACGGGTTCAAAATCGTGAAAAGGCAACGACGGCTCCCCACGTCAGTTCCGTTAAAAGGCCGTGCGTGCGGGCGATGGCACGGGCATCCGGCCCAGACCGGAGCGTGGCCCATTTCGCATTCGACCGATTCGAATTGTACCCTGTGATTCGCACGCCTCTCTCATCGCTTTCCGTCATTTCCTATGAGCACCAACGGGACGTTACTGGCTTCCATTTCCGGCATCCGCGGCATCGTGGGCGACGGGCTCGACCCCTCCGTTCTGGCCCGCTACACGTCGGCGTACGGGACCTGGATCCGTGAGCGCGCCGCCCTCGTCGACCGCGACCCGGTTGTGGTGGTGGGGCGCGATGCGCGAACCTCGGGGCCCGTGTGCGCCCAGATCGTGATCGGGACGCTCCGCGCCATGGGCTGTGACGTGATTGACGTGGGACTCGCGGCGACGCCGACCGTCGAAATGATGGTTCTGCTGGAGGAGGCCGCCGGCGGAATCATCCTCTCGGCGTCCCACAATCCGGAAACGTGGAACGCCCTCAAGCTGCTGAACGAAAAGGGGGAGTTCTTGACGCCGGACGAGGGCGACGCCGTGATCGAGAGGGCCGACGCCGGGGACGCTCAGCCGGTGTCCCACGACGCGCTCGGCCTGCACATGACGGCCGAGGACGCGTTGGACCTGCACATCGACGCGATCCTTACGCTCGACCTCCTCGATCCCGACGCCATCGCTGCCCAGGACTTTACGGTGGTGGTGGACGGTGTCAACTCGGTCGGTGGAGTGGCGCTTCCGCGGCTGCTGGACCGGTTGGGTGTGGCTGACGTTGACCGTTTGCACTGTGAACCGACGGGTCGGTTTGCGCATCCCGCCGAGCCGCGTCCCGAGCACCTCACGGACCTCATGCAACGCGTGGCCGACACGGGGGCCGATCTGGGCCTTGCCGTGGACCCCGACGCCGATCGCCTCGCCCTCGTGGACAACGAAGGACGGTTCCTGCTCGAAGAGCTCACACAGGTGCTGGCTGCCGACTTCGTGTGGTCGCATGAGGACGGGCCGTTCGTAACCAATCTTTCGTCGAGCCGCGCCATCGACGACGTGGCCGACGCCCACGGGCAGACGGTCTACCGGTCGGCCGTCGGTGAAATCAACGTGGTGCAGCGCATGCAGGAGACCGGTGCCATTCTCGGCGGCGAGGGCAACGGCGGGGTGATCGTGCCGGACCTGCATTACGGACGTGACGCTCTCGTCGGGGCGGCGTTCGTCCTGCAGCACCTCGCCGAAACGGGCCAAACGCTCGCCGCGGTGCACGACGCCCTCCCGTCGTACGCCATGGCCAAAGACAAACTGCCTCTTCCGGACATGGATGTGGAGGTGCTGCTCACCGCCATGGCGCGCAAGTACGACCACGAACAGCTCTCCGCCGTCGATGGGCTGAAGATCGATTTCGCCGACCAGTGGGTGCACATGCGTCCCTCCAACACCGAGCCCATTCTCCGCGTCTATACCGAAGCCCCGACCGAGGATGGCGCTCGCGCCCTGGCCGATCGTTTCAAGAGCGAACTGCGTGAGGCCATCGCGGCCACAACCTCGTAGCGTCCGGGTTTCCGGAGGTCGCGCGGGCGCTGCCTCCCGTTCCAGACTCCTCCGCAGAAACAACCGACAGAAGCGCGAGCGCGCCGATTCGGCGATCCCGGACCTGCGGGCTCGGCCGAACCGATCCTCGTAACGTTTGTCGTCGCCTGTTACGTACGGCGTGGTCCACTTCGCTCACAATCTCTGCAACGAACGACATGGCAGACTCCTACGATCTCATCGTCATCGGATCCGGCGCGGCAGGGCAAACCGTTGCCGGCGCCTGCGTGGAAGCTGGCTGGAGCGTCGCCGTCGTCGACGACCGTCCGTTTGGGGGCACCTGTGCCCAGCGCGGCTGCGATCCGAAGAAGGTGCTCGTGCACGCCACCCACGTTCTCGATCAGGCCGAGCAGCGCCACGGCACCGGCCTGGCGGGTGATCTGCACGTGGACTGGCCGGCGCTCATGGACTTCAAAGAGACGTTTACGGAGCCGGTGCCCGAGCAAATCGGCGGCTGGTTCGATACGGCCGGGATCGACGCCCTTCGCGGGACGGCTCGTTTCAGCGGCCCGCATGCGCTCACCGTGGAGTCCGATGGCGAGACCGAGACGTACGGCTTTGAGCAGTGCGTCGTCGCCTGCGGCGCCAAGCCGACGCCGCTCCCCATTCCCGGCGCCGAGCATCTGCACCACAGCGACGACCTGCTGGCGTGGGACACCCTGCCGGCCCGCATTGTGTTCGTGGGCGGCGGCTACATCTCCAGCGAGTTCGCTCACCTCGTCGCCCGTGCCGGGGCCGACACGGTGCACGTTCTGCAGCGGGGGCCACGCATTCTCGAGGGCTTCGACGCCGACCTCGTGTCGACCCTGACGGAAGCCACCCGTGCCCTCGGCATCAATGTGCACACGGGGCACGACGTGTCGTGCATCGAAAAGCACGGGGACGAGTTTTGCGTCACGGCGCAGTCCGGCGGCCAGGAGGTGCGCTTCTGGGCCGATGCCGTGGTGCATGGTGCCGGACGCGTGCCGCCGCTGGATGCGCTGAATCTGGAGGCGGCGGAGGTGGAGCGCGACGGAAAGGCGCTTTCCCTGAATGAATACCTGCAGAGCACGTCCAATCCGTCCGTCTATGCGTGCGGCGACGCCGCGGCAGTGAGCAAGGCCCTGACACCCACTGCAACGATGGAGGGGCAGGCCGTGGCCCACAATCTGCTGAACGGCAACGAAAAGACGCTGGACCTAGAAGCTGTGCCGACGGTGGCATTTACGTCGCCCCGCATCGCACGGGTCGGGCACACGCCGGAGAGCGCCGATGCGGCGGGAATCGAGTACGACGTGCACCAGAGCGACGCGTCGTCGTGGTACACGGCCCGGATGCAGGGAAGCAAGTATGCGCACTACAAAATTTTGGTGGACCCAACGACCGACCAGGTGCTGGGCGCGCATCTGCTGTACCCGCATGCCGAGGACCTCATCAACACCTTTGCCTTGGCCATTCGGCACGGCCTTCCGGCGTCGGAACTGGCCGACTTTCCGTACGCCTACCCCACAAGCCATTGGGACACGCGCTACATGTTTGGGTAACGGTTGGGGAGAGCCGTATGAGGGTGCAGGATCTGCAGCGTACGTCAATACAAGAGATACGGCTCGCGCCGTGTACGAAACGATTCCACCTCGCTCTGCCACGTTTCGATGATCGCCGGTGGCCGCTCGCCCGTTCGGAGCATCTCGAGGAGCCGTTCCGTGCCGGCAAGTTTTACCAGCCAGTCGGGCCGCGAGAGAAAGTTGCGTTTCGACGGCGCCTGGTGGTAGAAGGCGTGGAGGACGTGCACTCCCGTCGCGACGGAGCGATACGCGGGCGGGTCGGTGATGACGTGACGGATGCCAGAGAGCTGTTGGCCTTCCAGTTTGGGCGCGGTGGCGCCGGGACGAGAGGAGGGCGTAAAGGTGGCGGGTTCAAACCGCACACCGGGGAGGCGGCGAGCGTTCAGCGTGTCGGCGAGCGCTTGCGCGTCGGCCCACGGCGCCCCTACAAGCAGAAACGGATCCGGTGTGCCGCGCCCCTCGCTGGCCGCAGTGGCTTCGAAGAAAACGGCACCGGGATACACGAGTGCCGTTTCGAAGGTCGGAATGTTCGGGCTGGGCGCGATCCAGGACAGCCCGGTGGCCGGCCACTGGTCAGACCGAGACCATCCCTCGACGGGCACGACCCTCAAATCCAGATCGTCGAGATCTTCCATCCACCCTTCGCCCCGGATCATGCGGGCCAGCTCGCCGACGGTCATTCCGTGCTGCATAGGGATTGGGTACTCGCCGACGAACGAGCGGTGCGCTGAATCGAGACCGAACCCCGCCACGCGATCCCCTCCCAAGGGATTCGGGCGGTCCAGGACGAGGAACGGAACGTTCTGGCGCGCCGCGGCCTGCATGGCGTGTCCCATCGTCGAGATGTACGTGTAGAAGCGGGCACCAATGTCCTGAATGTCGAACACCAGTACGTCGAGGCTGTCGAGCGCCGCGGGCGGCGGCTGCCGGGAGGATCCGTAGAGACTGTAGACGCGCACTCCCGTCCTCGGATCGCGGCTGTCGTCGATGCTTGCGCCCGCGTCGGCGCGTCCCTCCAACCCGTGCTCGGGGGCAAACAGGGCAGTCAGGTCCACCTCCGGTGCGCGATGGACGACGTCAATCAGGTGGCTCGTGTCGGTGCGGGACGTCGGGTTGACAATGAGCCCGACCCGCTTGCCTTGAAGCCGTTCCAGGTCGTGGGCCGCCAGCACGTCCGCCCCCGTCCGCACGTTCGAACGGGCGGCGCCCGCCTCGGAATGATCGGGGGACCGGCCGACACAGCCCAGGAGGAGGCTCAGAAAGACGGCGGCCAGAGGAAGTGCGGAGCCAAGACGAGAGACCGGGGAGCGGATCACGGGGGGAGGGAATCGGGGAGAGGCAGGAAGGAACGCAAGGGGCGAACGGCATCAGGCCGCGAGGCGTTGCGCAAAGTGAAGGGCCCCATGAACCGGGTCTCGTTGCGCGATGACGACCGACCAGTTGGGAAGGCGATTGCAGAGGGTGGCCTGCAGCATCTGAGCGTAATGGGTCTCCCGAATGAGTCCCCCCGTCAGCGCGATGCGCGATTCGACGTTGGCGCATCGATCGAGCAGCCACTCGACCTGATCCGCGAGCAGATGAGTCTGCTCCTCGGCGATCCGCGTTGCGACGTCGTCGCCCGCATCGGCCGCCTCAATAACGAGGGGCGCCACGTTTTGGAGCGGCCAGTCGTCCTGGTACACCCGGTGGATGAGGCGGTCGCGGGAAGAGAGGCCGTAGCGGTCGGCCAGCCAGGCACGGAGAACAGTGTCGGGGCCGTTGTCGATCGCATCGGCCACGGCGCGCAGGCCCTGTTGGCCCAGGGCAAATCCGCTCCCTTCGTCGCCCAAGAGGTAGCCCCATCCGCCGGTTCGGTCGGTGCGTCCGTCGCGGGTACGGGCGAAGACAACGGAGCCGGTGCCCACGATCACCACCACGCCGCTCTCGTCGTGGAAAGTCGCCTCCAGAGCGATTTCGGCGTCGTGAACGATGCGGACGGGGGTGGAGGCGGGCAGGTCCAGGCGCTGCCGCAGTCGCCGCGTCAGTCTCTCACGATCGTCGAGGCGCCCGGCCCCCGCGATGCCGGCGCAGATCGAACCCACCGTGCCACGCGGCTGTTGGCGACGGGCCTCCTGAATGAGGTCGGTAAGGGCGTTCACCGTCGCGTCCAGCCCCAAGCGCATGGGGTTAGCACCCGGGCCGGACAGGCGAACCGGCTCCGCGGAGGACGAGGAGCGGGCCAGCAGTTCCGTCTTGGTCCCGCCCGCATCAAGTCCGATACACATCGAAGACGCCACGGCAGCGTGAGCTCGGTACGGAAAGAGTACGGAAAAATAGTTGACCGTGAGGCCCCGCGATCCAGGGAGCAATCCAGAGACACAGGCACCGACGGGCTCGCCGGCCCGGATGCAGGGGCGCCGTTCGGAACCGCGATTCACGGATCAAAAATAGAGACGACGACGGACGATCGCAGGCTCAGCGCCCGTCTTGCAGGAATTGGAAACGCTTCCAAACCTGAGATTTCTTCCGGCATGGTCTCTACGGTGAGAACGTTTGCACGAAAAGAGCTTGGGTGCATCGGAGGGGCGACCCGGGTTCGACCGGAGACATCCATTTCGTCGGTTCGGTTCTTCAGATTCCGCCTGATGAAAGAGGCTACGATTGGGCGGCAAGCGACTGCAGAAGCTTCGAGCAGAGCAGCAGTGACCGGGGCACGTGAAAACACCCTTTGTAGGGCGCTCCCTTGAAGCGGTGCGTCGTGCGTCCCGCTCGGTCCAGATACCCGAACCATTCTCCGTACTCTGGATCGGGAAAGTGCTCGAACGTATAGCGATCCACCTGCTTGAACGCCTCCCAATCGGCGTCGTCCCCTGTCAGCGCGTAGTTCAGAAGATGGGCATAGAGGGCCTCGCAATGGGGCCACCACAGCTTCATGAACCACTCGAGTTGGGTGGGGGCATAACCCTCCGCATCCAAGAAATAGTAGATCCCTCCATCGTCGTCGTCCCACCCCGTCTCGAAGGACCAGCGAATGATGGTTGTCGCGAGGTCCTGGAGCGCAGGTCGGTCGAGGCGCTGGGCCCAATGCTGCACGAACCACCCGGCTTCCATGGCGTGGCCCGGATTTAGGAGACGGCCCTCGGGACCGTCGAGGCGGGTGCCGTCTGGACGAACGGTTTCGAGCACATGCTGGGTATCGGGCTGCACGTGGCGTTTGATGCGCGCCAAGCAGTCGTCGATTTCCGCCTCATACGCGTCGACATCGCCGTTCGTCACAACCTCGATGAGGTTCAGCAGGATCATGGGAACAGCCAGCGACTGGGCGTCGGGCTGTCCCTCGTGTGTTGGACGACCGACCTGGGACCAGTCGAAGGCCCAGTCCCAAATGATGTGAAGCTCGTCCTTTGCTTCTTGCAGCAAATCGTCGCGACCGGCGGCATGGGCGTAACCGGCGAGTCCCATCACGTAGAAGCACTCCGAAAAAATCTTTCGCTGCTGGTAGATGGGCTGCCCGTCCTCCGTCAGGGAGAAGAAGACCTGTCCGTTGGGGCGCAACGCATGATCGCGCAGAAAATCGACGCCGAGGCGGGCGATTTCCAGCCAGCCGTCGCGCTCCTCGACTGTTCGGTAGAGTGTGCTGAACATCCAGGCCTGGCGTCCCTGCATCCAGCTGTGTTTGGTGGTGTCGTAGCAGGTGCCGTCGCGATCCAGGCAGTTGTGGTAGCCGCCGTGCTCCCGATCGACCGAGTGGCGCTCCCAGAAGGGGACGACCCGCTCCAGCAGTTCGGTTTCGTACCGCACCTGCATCTGCTGGATGGTTCTGCGGCGGTCCTCGGATGGAGAGATCAGTTCGTCGGTCGGGGCTATCATCATGGCGCGTGGGTCGTTGATTGCGATCAGGAGGGCGCCTCGGTACCGCTGCTTCCCTCGATCCAGTTACGGTATCGTCGATGGAGGTTTCGTGCGGAGGCAAACATGGAGTTCGGGCTCAAAAAGTGGGAAAATTCGAAGGTGATCAATTTCTCGACCTCAGCCTGAGCGGCTTGCTCCATCTTATACCGCAGCTTCCGGAAGTCAATCGGAGGAAACTGGATGCGAACGTCGCGATCGAAGGACTCGACGTTGCTCCAGCACCGCAGGCCTTGTGCCTCGGCGAGCTCTCGGTTGGCTGCCAAGTAGCGCGGTAGATCGGGGAGGGGGACGTTGCCGTCCTGGAAGGCCACGATGTCAACCGTTCCTTGTAACCGTCGGAAAACGGTGCTCCAGGTCTCGACATGCTCGTTGAAAGAGAGCGCATCGTCGCCGAATTGCTTGACGCCCTTCATGTACGGCGACATCAGGATGGGCACGTCTTTCAGCGACCGAAGGTGGTCGGCAAGGTCTTCGTAAAGGGCGAGTTGCGCGTCGTCGTAGGCGTTGATCTCGTGGCAGATGTACCATCCGGAAAAGGCCTCATGGTCGCCATATCGCTCGACAACCTCCGCACAAAATGCCTTGTTGATGGCGACCTCCTCATCGTACCTGCCGTCGTCCCAGAAGGCGCCCGCGTCGTACGTTCCGAAAAAGAGATCCATGTCGCAGCGAGCGGCTTCCGACAGAAACAGGCGCACCAGATCCCGATAGGCCGGAAGCATATCGCGGTGCTCCTGGAGCACCTCCGAATCGAACGTCGCCCGGTCCCGGTAGCCGGCACGGATCAAGATGACCGTGTCGATGCCAACCTGCCTCATCGCGTCAAAGTCCCGCGACCATTCATCGGGTCCCCAGTTCTGGGAGGGGATGTCGTGGGTAATCTCGTCGAGGAAGGTGCCGGTGATCTTCATGAGAAGGCGGCGTTGCGGATCGAACGGAATCAGCGGACCAGGATCGTGCGGATGGTGTGAGGGGGGACCACCAGATCAATGGTGCGGTCTTGGATCGGCCGGGCGGCGGCCGCCTCCCATTGTTCGTGCAGGTCGGTAGGACACCAAGCGGTGGCGTCGAAACCGAGGGTTACGGTCGCGTCCTGTGGAACACCACTTCGATTGTAGAGCCGAAGGGTCTGCGTTCCTTCATGCGGTGCCGGGGCGAACGCAGACAACTCAAGAGCAGGGTTGTCGAGAGCCAACAGGCCGTCGGCTCGGGGGCGGTCGCCGTCGGAGTCTATGTACGGGAGAAACGGCATTTCGCGCGCCCACGCCGGATGCGCGAAGGCGCGAGCGTGCCGGACGGCGTCATTTCGCGAGACGGCTCCCGTTCCGTAGGCGAGGTCAGCATGCATCGTCCGCTTGCACTGGGCGCCTGGCGTCGGGACGGTCGGGCCGGCCTGGCAGCGGCGAATGCGCCCGCCGTGCACCGACAGCTTGTCGACGGCGCGGTGGAGCGTTACGGCGAAATGCGTGTCCCCCTCGGGATGGAGCAACTCGATCTCCGGCAGCCCTCGGTTCGCCAGCCAGGTCCGATGTCCGTCCCCCTCCACGAGGGTAAAATCGCCTTGGGGGTGCGTCGGATACGTCAGCTCGCCGGGATACCCCTCGTAGCGCTGGGGGTGGCTCTCGGGCGTCTGCTGGGGCGGCTTCTCGCGCTCGGCAAGGCGGAAATGGCCGTCCACGAGCGCTGAGCGCGTGGTTGCGTTCGCCGGGAAGACAGCTCGGAGGCGACCGTTCTCGGCGGTGTTCTCGTACTGCACATCGATCTCCAGCGCACGGTGCGGTCCCAGCGCGAGGTCGGTCGTAATCGCGAGTTGGGTGGTTCCCGCGGGCCCTTCGTCGCGATCGTACGCAGCCGGAATGGAGAGGACGTGGCGCAGCCGGAGGGCGTCTGGTCGCGTGGGGTGGACGGTGGCCGTGTCGAGCGCGGCCCACCACGGCCCGTGGTCGGGGACGGGGCCGAAGGAATACGTGTCGCCCGCATCCAGTTGATACTCGTAGCGGAGCACGTCGCGAATCGTACGATCCAGTTCCCTGTCGCGGAGCACGACGGATTGATTCTCCACGCTCACGCGGTAGTGGTCATTCTGCAGTTCGAGCCCGTTTTCATCGGCAGACCCCTGCGCGGGGGGCGGGTCGTAAGGGCCGTCCTCGTAGACGTGCACGAGCTGGTAGCCGAGCGGCTGAACCTCGACCTCAAACGCGATCCGGTACCGGCGGCCCCACGTTTGCTCCAGGTACTCGTTCCGCATTACGTCGTCCTCGGTCTCCAAGATGGTGACGTCGAACGAGGCGCCGTCGCCGGTACACGCACTGAGCTCCTGAACGGGCGGTACGGGACCGCGCTTACCAGCCGTGTTTGGGATGAGGATCGTTGTTTCGACGCGATACGTCCGCCGGAACGGATGCGGGTTGAAGACCCACACGTCGGACGCTCGCGGTCCGGTGTCCACGGGCGGCTGGAAGCCGTCTTCCGTGAGCAGGTGCTCCAGGTGCTCGACGAGGAGGGAGGTGCCACTTTCGATCACCTGCCGGAAGCGCGCCTCGTCGTCTTCGTGCACGGCGTCGACGCTGCATCCGCAGATGTCGTCGTGCGGATGGTTGCGCATGAGTTTCTTCCACGCATGGCGGAGGAGCGGGCGGGCGTCGGGGCCCACGTCCTCGGCATCCAGCCACGCGCTCATCGGCTCGGCGTAGCGGGTGAGAAGCTGTTGTGCGCGGTGGTTCTGCCGCTTGAGATACATCCGTGTCGAGTACACGCTCGACAGAATCGGATGGTCGGCATTTCCCAGAAGGTCGCCCTGAAACACCCCATGATCACGCTTCTCGCGGTGCAAGGCTTCGACGAAGTCGGGTAGGGTGCCGTGCTCCAGCGTGAGCGTCTCCATCTGTTCGTTCAAAGCCCGGAGCAACGACGGGAGCTCCGGCTGCTCGGGCATGTGATCGAAGCCGTTGCTAAGCAGCAACGTTTGGTCCTCCTGCAGCGGCGCCATCTGCTTGACGGCATCACGGAGGCGCTGCTTGGCCAGACGCGGCTTCGGCGCGTGACCGTCGAACCGCCCGTAAATGTCGGGATGGCCCAGGGCGGCGGCGGGAAAGTAGCCTTTGCGCTGGTAGACGGCGAGAACGCGCGATCCATCCGGCGCCTCCCAGTGGAAGACGGCGCCGAGTCGCTCTTTCGTCTCCCGGTCCAGGCCCCGCATAAAGATGTACGTGTCAAGGTCAACCCCCCGGAGGAGCTGTGGCATCTGCGCGAAGTGCCCGAACGGATCAGGGATGTAGCCGACGGGCATGGCGCCGCCGAACTGTTCGCACATGCGATGGCCTTCCTGCAGGTTGCGAATCACGGCCTCGCCCGAGACGAGAAACAGGTCCGGCAGCGTGTACCACGGACCGATGAGGAGGCGGCCGTCCTCGATCATCCGTCGCAGCCGATCCTCCTGATCAGGTCGCACGTCGAGGTAGTCCTCCAGCAGGACGGTCTGCCCGTCGAGCGTGAAGGCACGGTACGCCGGGTTGTCCTCCAGCAGATCGAGAAGCCGATCCACCAGCCGCACGAGCCGGGGGCGGAACGATTCGAACGGAAGGTACCACGCGCGGTCCCAGTGCGTGTGGGACACGACGATGCCGCGGTACGAGTCCATAGAGGAGTCCAGAGCGATAGGATGCAGAAAAGAGACGAGCGTGCTTGGTCCCAGAAGCGAATCAGCGATTCTTCTTGATCGCAGCGTACAGCGCCTGGACAAATTCGCCGCGCGTCACGGGGGTGTCACTTCCGGATAGATGGTTCCGGAGTGGGGCTGCGACGTCGTCGCGCTGGAGCGGACCGTTGGATGGGGCGGTGATAGACGCTCCTACGTCGGCACGGTTGCACCACTTCGTCGCCCAAGCCGACGGAATCGGCTTCTCGGGCTCCAGACGCGTGGGATCGTCATCCCGCAACACGCCCGCCAGCGCGAGCTCCTGCACTGGGCGGAAGAGATCGTGCCCGGTCGGCACGTCGTACATGATGTAGAGCTGGCACCCAGCGTCCAGCAGGGCCGACTGCACACGTCCGATATCCACATCAGCAGGAGCTACGTCGTCCTGCGCGGCAAACGCCGAGATCGCCCCGAGAGCCTGTCCCATCAGCATCACCACGGGTTGCAGACGCGTGCATCCGTTCACGATGTGCGAGACGGCAATGCTCTTCTCGCCGACCAGAAAGCTTTCGTCGCCGTTCTCGGGAAAGAACACGGACGGGGGGACCTGAAACGGCGCATTGTCCGGATAATTCTCGTCGATTCGGCAGTCGGGCGGTAGATGCTTCGTCGCATGATGGTGGTCAATAAAGTAGTCCCCCACCGCAATTGCGTCGTCGATCGATGGCGCGCGGGGATTGTCGCCATCGGGGAGCACGGCCTCCTGCGTCATCACGTGGTCGTTGACCATCCGGCGACTCTCGCGGAGGTACGGAATCGGCGGCAGGTGGTCGTCCGTGGGGTATTCGTCCGTCGCGATCTGCCACTCGGCATGGCCGAGCTCCGTTTGCATGTACTTCACGAACTGCATCGTGTGCTGCTTGGCCGCGCGATTGTGCTTCGCCCGGTAGTACCGATTTTCGAAGTAGGCCCGGTTAACAGGAAAATCGTTCGCCTCGTGGGGCCAGTTGAGCAGGTACTTGTTATTCGGAAGCTCCGAGTAGGTGATGAACTTCTCCCAGTCGTGCACAGTGTGGCCGAGCTTTTTCGGATCCGGATCCGAGCAGTCCACCGTCGTGCTGCATTCGAACTCGTCCCACGATGCCCGGTCCTGCACGGAGGTGGGAATGGGTTTGGCTCCGGGCTGGCGGACCAGCGTGGCCACGTACGTGAGGTCTTGCATCTCCATGTCGGCGTCGGGAGGGGCCGCCGACTCGCCATATTCATCGCGGCTTTCCCGACCGAGGCGGTAGTCTATGCCGGCCAAAGCGAGGCCGTCGCCGTACTCCGTCGCGTCGATGAAGACGGAGGTGGTCAGGGTTTGAGAAGCATCGTTGCAGCACGGAGGCTCCAGGTCGGTGCCGACCGGCGTGACCTCGACGCGCCGCGTGCGCGTCCCGACGCGCTCGTAGCGGGTGGCCTCAACGCCTCTCAAGACGGTCATTCGGTCCTCACGGGCCACCCAGTCCTCCAGGATCCGCTGTCCGACATGCGGCTCGTAGCAGTAGAGGCTGATCCAGCCGGTAAAGAGCGCCTCGATGGAGCCGTAGTGATCGGCGAGGCGCTGGCGGAAGTCGTGCACGAGGCCGCCCCCCGCGCCGTACTTGTTGCCGTCCAGGGCGCTGACACCCGCCGCGGTAAGCATCCCGCCCACCCAGGGCGACGGCTCCAACAGGACCACCTCGGCGCCGAGGCGCGCCGCCTGGAGGCCGGCACAGAGCCCGCCTGCACCGCCCCCATAGATGACAACATCGGTCTCCCGGCTCTGCGGTCCGCGGAACCACGGGCCGTGGACGTACGGCATCGCTGTCAGTCCAGCGACCCCGAGGCCACTGCGTCGGAGGAAGTCGCGTCGATTCATGGAGCCTGATTCGTGATGCGTGACGTGTGGCTGGGTGAGGGGCGTCACTTCACGACAGTCACGCGACGCGTACGGACCTGGTCGCCAGCCTGCAGGCGCACGACGTACGTTCCGCTGGTCAGGCCGGAGGCGTCGAACGGTGCGACGTGCCGCCGGGCGGCGTGCCGTCCCTCGGCAAGCGTGGCGACGCGACGCCCGAGCAGGTCGTACACGGCGAGTTCGACGTTCATCGCCTGCGGCAGGGCGTAACGAATCGCTCCCTGCTCGACGAGGGGATTGGGCGCACTGCCGAACAGCTGCACGGCGGTGGGGGCGGAGAGCTCCACGGTTACCGGGTCGCTGAAGTCCGTCGATCCGTCGATGTCGACCTGGCGGAGGCGGTACGCGACCGTCTCGGCACCGAAGGGCAGGTCGCGGTCCGTGAACCGGTAGGTGTGGGCTTCCGTCGTCGTGCCGGCGCCCTCGCGGTACCCGATGTCGGCAAACGAGGAGCCGTTCACCGAGCGCTGCACGTGGAAGCCGGCATTGTTGGTTTCCGAGGCCGTTCGCCAGGTAAGTTGCACGACGTCGTCATTGCGGACGGCATCAAAAGCCGTCATCTCCACAGGAAGGGCTGTTGTAGTGGTGTACGAACCGATGCCGTTGTTCGTCGCCAGAACGAACAGCGTGACGGTATTGTCGCTGTTGATTCGGACGTCGACATCGCCGGTGCCGTTGGCATTGGTCTGAGGAGTGGAACGTCCGAAGTTGGGGGTCGTGCCAGCGGGAAGCGCTTGATCGAGACCGTTGGTCACCTCCACCAACTGAACAAACTGATTCTCACCCGGACTGTCCCACCGAAAGGCCGCCAGCCACTCGCGCTCGCCCACCTCGAAATACTTCAGGGAATGCGTAAAGCTCGAAAAAGCCCCCTGGTCGCGTGTCTCTTCGCTCCCCGTGGCCGAATACACGATCGGAGCCGTCGTGAGCTCGTTGAAGAAAAAGCGCGATTCGCCCGGTGCAGTAGGTGCTACGGCGTTGATGTTGCCCGAAGGCGGTCGTCCTGACCGCTCGATGGGCGTGACCGAAAAGCTTTGGCCGGTGTCGGTCGTAGTGAAGCGGTAGACGTACACGCTGGTTCGCGTCGCCGCGGTCATGAGCGTGAGCGAGTTGTCGTCGGCTCGGCCGGCGAGGTCGAACTGCCGACCGACCCAGTCTCCGGTAGACGCATCATCGTCGCTGTTATCGGGGGGCGTATAGTTGATAACCTCTGTGGGTGTGTCGGCAAGACTGTCCCACCGGTAGCAGCGAAAGTTCTCGGTTCCTTCTTGCGGGATAAACGTGTTGTTGACTTCGTTGCAGGCGATGATACGTCCATCGCGGGAAACCTCGACGTCGGTAAGCGTCCGTCCGCTCGATGATGACACGATGCCGCTCGTGTCGAGCGAATCGACCACCGTTCCGTCGGTGGCCCTCAGCACGAGAACGTTGTAGGCGCCCCCTGCGCTGGTGACAACGAAGACGCGCTCCACCGTTTCGCCGGTGCCGTCGTCAACGCGTCCGTAGGCGAGACCGCGCGCATGATTCTCCGAGCCGATGTAACTGGGGTTGTTTCCCTCCGCCGTGGAAAACTCCCAGTTCCGGTTGAAACTGGTTTGCGCTTGGGCCGAAGGACGACCGGCGAGGAGGAGAAGGCTGGCGAGGAGCAACGCTGGAAGTGTGGTCTTCAGCATGACGGTCGGGGGGTAGTATGCATGCTATCAGTACGAGAGACCGTCCACGACGGCGGCCCAGGGAGGGGTCTGCTCCCTGGGCCAGCCGTTGCGTGACGGGGTGGGGCCTTTGTCCGGCGCTTACTTCACGACCGTGAGGCGACGCGTCATGACCTCGTCCCCCGCTTTCAGGCGAACGAAGTACGTGCCGCTTGACCAGTCGGACACGTTGACGTGCACGACGTGGCGACGCGCCGGCTTTTCCCCGCTGTCCAACGTCGCCACGCGCCGACCGAGCAGGTCGTAAACCGCCAACTCCACGTCCATTGTACGCGGCAGGGTGTAACGGATCTGGCCCTGCTGGGCAACCGGATGCGGAACGCTACCCAGAAGCTGAACCGTTTCAGGCGCAGCAAGAGTCACGCTGACAGCCTCGCTGTACTCCGCCGTTCCGTCCACATCGACCTGCCGGAGGCGATACTCAACCGTTTCGGCGTCGTACGGCAGGTCAGCATCCGTGAAGCGGTACGTACGCGCTTCGGTCGTCGTCCCCGCTCCGTCTCGGAAGCCGATCTCAGCAAACGATCCGTCGTCCACGGACCGTTCGATGTAAAAGCCCGCGTTGTTGGTTTCAGATGCGGTCGTCCAGGTCAGCTGGACGGAATCGTCGTTGCGAGTGGCATCGAAGGAGGCGAGCTCAACCGGAAGGGGCTTGTTGGACGAGTAGGAGCCGATCCCGGTGTCGGTCGTGAGGACGTACAGCGTGGTCGTGCCGTCCTCCGCAACATCGACGGCCAGGTCACCGGTACCGTTCGGATTGTTGGCCCCGCTTCCCATCGACGGCGTGGAGGAGAGCGGCAGCGCGCTGCCAAATCCGTCGGTCACTTCGACGACAGTGGCCTTCTGGCCGGCGCCACCAGACTCCCAGTTCAGGGTGGCAAGGAAAGAGCGGCTGCCGACCGCGAAGTACTTGGTCGAGTGCGTGAAGTTAGAGACCACTCCATCGGGGAGGGTCGTCTGGAAGGCACCGGTTTCGTCGTATAGGCGGGGAGCACCGGCCGCTGGGTTGTAAACGAAGGAGGCGTTCCCAGCGGACAGTGGCGCGACGCTATTCAAGCCGTTCGTCGTTTCGTCGCCGGTTCGGTCAATCACCGACACCGAGAAGTCGGTGGCCTTGGCGTTGCTTCCATTGCTGCTTGCCGTGAAGCGGTACACGTTGTCTGGCGTGCCGCCCTGCAGGTCGGACGCTGCAGTGGTGACGGTCACCGAGTTGTCGCTGAACGAGCCCTGTACATCGATCAGACGTCCGATCCAGTCGGCCTGTCCGCCGCCGTCCTGGTCGGGCGGATCGAAGCTGATGATCTCGGTCGCGTCATCGGCGAGACTGTCCCACCGGTAGCACTTGAAGGTCTGGCTGTTGGAAGTCAAAAAGTTGTTGTTGACTTCGTTGCACCCCACGATGACGCCGTCGTCGGTCACGGCAATGTCCTGAAGGTCGCGCGACACATCATCAAGGCCCTGTGGCACCAGCGAGCCGGTACTCTGACCCGTCATCGGGTCGATCACCTCGATCTGGAAGGTGTCGTTGGCGTTGTGACTCACAAGCAGCCGCTCGACCATCGCTCCGGAACTGTCCTCGACCGTACCAAACGCAATTGCCTGGGCCGCGCTCAGGTAGTCCGGCTTCGAATTAACGTTCTCCGAAAACTCCCAGTTGCGCACGAACTGCGCCGGGCCGGGGTCCTGCGGGGCGAGCGGTGCTTGGTTGGTCGTAAAGGATCCAACGCCGTTGTTGGTGGAAAGGAAGAAGACCGTCGCCGTGCCATCGTCGTTCACCCGGACGTCGACGTCGCCGTTGCCCTGGAACTGCTGGGTGTCGCCCAGGTCGGGGGTCTGGCCGTACGTGGTGGCGTTGCTCGCCCCCTGCGAAATGTTGGCGATGCGGACCCTCGAATTGCTGCCGGCCGGATTCCCGCCGCCGAAGTTGTTCTTCGCTCCGGCAAGAAACGTCTGCCCGTTCACCTCGAAGATCTGAAGACTCACGAGGCTGTCTGCAACCCCTACAGGGATCGCTCCAAGGGAGTCCCCATCCGTGTTGTACAGCGTCGCAGGTTCCTCAATGACGGTGTGGTAGATGCCCGACGACATCGGGTAAGCATCTTCAACATTCACCGTCGCGCTGTCTCCTATTGCTAGGGTATCGGGCGTGAAGCTCGACCCGTTGTCGCTGGTCGAGAACTGGTACAGGTTTGGGCTATTGTTCACCGCGGCGGTGTGGATGAGCAGCGAGTTGTCGCTGGCCGAACCGGTGACGGTGATGTTAGAACCCACCCAATCCTCAGTACCGTCCCCATTGGCGTCCGCAGGCAGGAAGCTGATCACCTCGGTCGGCGCATCGGTCAGGCTGTCCCACCGGTAGCACTTGAACTCTTCACCGCCTCCGACGAAGACGTTGTTCACTTCGTTGCACGCGTAGATGATGCCGTCGTTGGTCACCGCGACGTCATTGAGGTCCCGGGCTCCTACCGTCGACACCCCACTCACGTCGAGGGAGTCGAGGAGCATGCCGTTGTTCGCGTCCACGACATAAATGCGGAACGCTCCGTTTGCGTCGCTGGCAACGAAGACACGCTCAACCATGCTGCCGTTGCCGTCGTCGACCATGCCGTAGGCAATGCCACGGGCATTGTACCCGGTCCCGTCGGAGATGTAGGTGGGTGCGTTTCCTTGGGCCTTCGATTTCTCCCAGTTGCGGGTGAACGGACCGTCCTGCGCCGTGGCCGAAGGCAACCACAGAAGGGCACAGGCAATCGTGAAAAGAAAAGTTGTAACGATTCGCTGCATATCGAGCCTCGCCGTCTGTCTGAGAAGGGTAACGTTACCTTTACATCAACCAGAACCTCGTGAAAAGCGCTTTCGATTGCAAACGTTTTCACTTACAAACGTGACATTTCTGTGACGAGATTTTTGATCCAAGCGGAGCGGGCGTTCCGGAAGGCCAGGGCCAGCTATTCGGCACGGGCGGCCGCCTCGGACGCATGGGCCGCGACGTCTTGAGAGTCGCCTCCCGTCGAGAGATGCCGGAACCACACGAAATAAAGACCGACGGTGAGTGTAGTGCACACCCCGAGGAGGACGAAGAAGGTGCCCCACTCCTTCGTCACGAACATCATCGTCGTGAGGAAGAGCGACAACTGCCAGGGAACGGCAAGGAGGATGCCCAGGATGTCGCGGCGGCTCTCCGCCCGGATCGATTCCAGTTCCAGGTCGTCGATGCGCTCCCGCACGGCTCCCCAGAAGCCGAAGGGCTTCGTCTCTTTGTAAAACGTTTTCAGGATATCGGCCCGGGTGGGTTCCGTCAGGAGAGAAATGCCGACGGAAGCAACGAACGTGACGGATCCGATGAGGGCAAACGTCCAGGCCTCGGCAAGGTCGGGCGCCACGATCTTCTGCACCACGGCGAGCGTCATCCCAATCATGGTACCTCCGGCATACCCGTAGCCGTTGAACCGCCACCAGTACCAGCGGATGAACTGGGGGATGAGGAG
>Ga0207797_1000549_pt1 | contig 28991 bp, 22 predicted proteins | sample PRCRCaboRojoPR_6_FD_187275 | JGI IMG/M metagenome (GOLD analysis project Ga0207797, IMG submission 187275) | Marine sediment microbial community from Cabo Rojo, Puerto Rico - PR CR 10% Liquid 1 (SPAdes) | ecosystem: Environmental > Aquatic > Marine > Coastal > Sediment | place: Cabo Rojo, Puerto... | reverse complement strand
GATAAGGTATTTGTTGCCGGTGATGCCCTGACAGGGGCCAATCTGGTGGTAACGGCAACCTATTCAGGTATACAGGCGGCAAGGAACATTGATCGATACCTGGACATATAACGAAAGAACGATGGAACGACTGCATGAGAAAACGGTGAGACAAGAATAGCAATGAATAAATATAATATTAGAACACAGATTACGCAGATTATACGGATAAACACAGATTAGATTAATCAGTGCAAATCCGTCCGATCTGTGTCATCAGTGTTCCAAGAATTTTACATTACATCCATTTTTCCCGAATAAAATTATCCGGTTTCTGATCTTTTGTTTTCTTTGCACTGCCAAAACAAAAGTTCATGAGGAAAGAATATATCAAGCCGGGAGTGCCGTTTCAGCCCAAAAGATTTCCTTTTCCCTATGCCTGGATGATACTTTTCGTGGGTATCATTGGCTTTGTAATGAGTGTCCCGGGCCAGACCATTGGTGTTTCGGCATTCACCGATTACCTGATAGAAGATTTCGGCCTGACGAGAAACCAGCTAAGTATGGCTTACATGGGCGGTACGCTGATCAGCGGGCTTATTGTGGGCAGGGCCGGTAAGCTTTATGATATATACGGGGCCAGGATCATTGCCATATTAGCTGCCATAATGATTGGAGTTGTGCTGGTGTATTTAACCCATTTGAATTTTATCGCCAGTACAATCAGCCAGGCATTGCCAGTACTTAATAAAACTATCATAACCATCGTACTCTGTATTATTGGATTTTTTACCCTCCGATTTTTTGGTCAGGGTGTACTTACCATGACCAGCAGGAACATGGTTATGAAATGGTTTGAAAACCGCCGGGGGCTGGCCAATGGTTTCCTGGGGGTATTTGTTGCATTTTCCTTCTCACTGGCACCCCAGGTATTCAACGGTGGAATCAATGCAGTGGGCTGGAGGGATACCTGGTTGATTACCGCACTTATCGTGGGTGTGGGCTTTTCGCTGGTGGTTTTTATATTTTTCAGGGACAATCCCGAACAGTGTAATTGTTATGTTGACGGAACCAAAAGAGACCTGGCAGGGGAGAAATCAAAATCCGCTCCCCGGTTAAAAGATTTCACCCTAAAGGAGGCAATCAGGACCTACTCATTCTGGGTATTTAACCTGTCACTTGCCATGCATGCCCTGATCGTTACTGCACTGACCTTTCACATTGCATCGATTTTTGAGGTGGCCGGCATGACCCAGGAAAAGGCAGTTTCGATATTTCTGCCCGGATCCATAATTTCCATTGTACTAAACTTTGGCAGTAGCTGGTTGAGTGATTTTACCAAACTTAAATATCTTTTAATTGTGCATCTGAGCGGTTTATTACTCACCCTGTTGTCATTGGTTCTTTTAAAATCGGCACCAGCAGGTTACTGGCTTGTGATTATAGGTTACGGAATTTCAATGGGCCTGTTCAGCGTCATTTCGAATGTTACCTGGCCACGCTTTTATGGGATAGGCCATCTCGGCTCCATTTCCGGTTATGTCCTGGGCTGGTCAGTTGTTGCCAGTTCCATTGGCCCTTATTTTTTTAGTCTTTCGCATGACATCACAGGCCGTTACACAGCCAGTTCATTGATATGCCTGGGAATTGTATTTGTACTGCTTATAATGTCCTTTAAAGCTGAGAACGTAAACAGAAACATATAACCAATGTGGGTGAGTTTTACCTGTATGTTGGAGTATATTCCCGATCTGGAGGGTTTCGTTTGTCAGGCCATCAACCACGAATAATCACACAATGCCCCGGTTATGGGAGAAATTGTTCCTTTAAGGATTCAATCCAGGCGGGCAAATCCTGTAAACCTTATTCGGGCTGAAGCGGCTTCGGATAAGTATCCTCGTCTATCCCAATCTTCTTAAGGGGGATTGGTTTGAATCCAAGCTCATAGGCAGGAGAATCATCCTCCAGCTGAAAATTCTCAGGGGGATTACCCACAAAACGAGGGTCTCTGTCGATGAGGTTATTTTTAAAAAGAAGGTATTGCCTGGCTTTTTCATGAATATCGTTCCAGTTCTTTCCCACAAAAATATTTTGCCGGACTATATTTCCTTTAGGGGCGGCCGGTTCATCATCGAGAATATCCACAAGTTTTGGATATTGTTTGCGCCAGATTTCAGATTGATAGGGCATGGCATTTAAACGTTTCTTCATAGTGGTATTTACATGATAGCTTGCCCAGCCCAGGGCACGGGCATCCATGTGCATGGCATTCCTACAGTTCACAAAGATGTTATTTTCAACCATATTATCTCTTCCACCCCCGATAAATGCAGCGCGGGTCACATTATAGAAAACATTCCCGAATATTCTGGTACCACAGAACATGTCATCGAGATACACTCCCACGGCACCCTTGGACTTGAATCCATTAATATCATGAAGGTAGTTGTGGCGAATCACAGTGCCCCGCATTGTCCAGTCCCGGCCTGCATAAATGGCTCCCGCGTCATTGGATTCCAGGCAAACATTATGGATCTCGTTAAATTCAATGAGGTGGTTGTTTCCGCTAAAACCAATCGCCATATGGGGAGCATGGTGAAAGTGATTGTGGGCAACAAGGTTACCTACCCCGCTAAGGTTGACAGCAGGAGTATACATGCGATTCCATCGGGCATAGTGGTGAATATGGGTATTATACACATATAGACTGGCGGGGGTAAGGGTTTTGCGGTTTCCACCATTCAGAGAAACGCCTCCTTCACCGGTCCCGTATATCTCAGAACCGTAAACACCACTTTCAGTAGCATTTGTAATTTTGACGGCATAATCTCCGGCATTTCTGATAATACAGTCAATAACGTGGGTCTGGGTACCTCCATGTATTTCAACGGCCGTTTCCCGGCAGGCTTCAAGTATAAGTCCTTGAAACCTGACATGTGAAACATTATTGGTTTCTATCAGGTTTGGAATTACAGAAACTACTGCATCCCCGCTATCAATTGCCGCGGGCGGCCAAAAATAAAGCATCCCCTTCTCCCGGTCCACATAATATTCACCTGGCCGGTCAAGCTCCGCCAGGATATTAAATCCATAAAACCACTGCCCCACCCGATATCCATAATTGTGGTAAGGGGGTTCCACGGAGATGATCTGTTTGGCAGTATCTAAAGATTTTATTGCGTGACGCTGATCGGACCAGTCCCAGAACCAGTAGCCATGAACCCAGGCATCCTCCTCTCCTAACCAGCGTTCAGGCCTGTCGCCTTCATACATGAATTTCCCGGTTTCGCTTCCTTCTATTCCATGTACCTTAACAGTGCCCGGATTCACTAGACCGGTAATTTCCATAAATCCCTCGTTGGGACCTCTTGCCATCGTCATAGGTTTCTCCTGAAAAAACAGCTCCAGGCCGTCATCTTCTACCTGTCCGTAGTCAGTGATGCCAAGGACTTTCAGATCGGACTGGACCACTTCATTCCTGGCATCAGAAGGGAGACGATCCAAAACTTCAGGGTCGGAAACCGGTTCCCAATCTGAGACAACCCTGCCACCGATTATTCGGACCTCCTCTCCGGGCATTCCGCGGTAAACAATTAGCTGCCCATCCCTTCCCGAATTTTCAGCGGTCAGTTCAAATACTTGCTTCCGTTCATATACGCCGCCCTTTAACCACACAACCACCTTCTCTTCATTCTTAGCCCTACGTACAGCTTTGCGGGCTCTTTCAAGCGTCCTGAAAGGTTTTGCTTCTATTCCGGGATGGGTGTCATTGCCCTGCGGTGATACAAATATCTCTGCCTTATCAGACTGGGCCATACTCTCTGATATAACAAGCATAAGCAAAAACATAATAAAGGCGACTGTTCTCAATATGCTGGATTTTAGAGGAAGGGACATTTCGAAAATTCGCATTGGTTTGGTGAATTTCAATTTCAAAAATAACAATAAATTGTTTTCTGTTATTTGTCTTTCACTTCTTTAAAAAAGCTATAAATTAGATAAAAACAGATCAAATACTCCAAGCAGCTTTAATGCCGATCCAAAAATTACCACAAGAAGAATATAACGAACATATCTGGCACCCCAGGAAACTGCAAATCTTGAAGCTACAAAAGCACCGAGCATATTACCCAAAGCCAGGATCAAGCCAATCTGCCAGTTCACCTGGTCATTCATAAAAAAGATGGCCAGTGCGAAAGGCGTATAAATTAAAATGATCAGCAGTTTTATGGCGTTGGCCTTCACTACATCAAGCCCGGCTCCAAGTACCAGCCCGGCCAAAAGGAAAATTCCAACGCCGGCTTGTATGAATCCCCCATAAATGCCAATCGCGAAAAAGATAATAAACTGGAGTGTGCTCGGTTTAGACCTGACAAACCCGGCCTGATCTTTTACCCACTGTGCGGGCTTGTAAAGGATCAGGAAAAACATCGCGATCAGTAATATCCCAATGATCCTCTGCATCACAGCCTGGTCGATACCAATGGCGATCCGGGCGCCAAGCAATGACCCAATCACGGCGGGTAAGGCAAGCCACAGCCCCATCTTTACATTTAAAACCTTTTGCTGCCTAAAGCTACCTACACCCACCACATTCTGAAGAAAAATGGCGATCCGGTTGGTGCCATTGGCCACGTTGGCGGGTAATCCCAAAAACATGAGCATGGGAAGGGTTAACAACGATCCGCTCCCGGCCAGGGTATTGATGAATCCGGCAAAGAAACCCACCCCGATGACGGCTAAAACGAGATACCACTCCATATATCAGAAATTCAAACCGATTGATGTTAATATCTAATTTAAAAAGGGGGCTACAATGAGACCCCCTTCCTGAAATTACAATAAAATACCGTGATTAATAAGCAAACAACGGATACTGATTCATCGTTTCATGAACCTTCCATTTGATATCCTGTATCACATTTTCATCCTCGATATTGGTAATGATGTTGTCAATATACTCCACAACCAGCTTGATTTTGTCCTCCTGGATACCGCGGGTGGTTATAGCAGCCGTTCCAAGGCGCATACCAGAGGCCTTGAGAGGTGGCCTGGTATCAAAAGGCACCATGTTCTTATTAATGGTGATATCGGCTTTAATCAGGGCATCTTCCACATCTTTACCTGATATATCGGGCACCTTGGTACGAAGATCAATCAGCATGGAGTGATTATCGGTACCTCCGGAGATGACCTTGTATCCTTTTTCGGAAAACTGCTCAGCCATAACCCTGGCATTTTTCTGAACCTGTTGCTGATATTCCTTGAATTCAGGTGCCAGGGCCTCAGCAAACGAAACGGCCTTGGAAGCGATCACATGCTCCAGTGGTCCGCCTTGAGTTCCCGGGAATACAGCAGAATTCAGCAGGCCTGACATTTTCCTGACCGTTCCCTTCTTGGTGGTAATTCCCCAGGGATTTTCAAAGTTCCTGCCCATCAAAATGATACCTCCCCTTGGACCGCGAAGGGTTTTGTGGGTTGTAGAAGTAACGATATGGGCGTATTCGAGGGGATTGTCCAGAAGCCCTGCTGCAATAAGACCAGCGGGATGGGCCATATCCACCATGAAGATCGCACCGATTTCATCGGCTATTTCGCGCATCCGTTTATAATCCCAGTCGCGGGAGTAAGCCGAAGCACCACCGATGATCAGTTTGGGCTTCTCTTTTCTGGCTACCTCTTCCATCTGGTCGTAGTCGACAAGCCCGGTATCTTCTTTTACGCCGTAGGAAACGGCATGATAAAGCTTTCCGGAAAGGTTTACCGGTGAACCATGGGTGAGGTGACCACCATGGGAAAGATCCAGGCCCATAATGGTGTCACCGGGGTTCAGCGTTGCAAGAAATACGGCAGCATTGGCCTGTGCCCCTGAATGAGGCTGTACATTGACATATTCAGCATTAAATAATTCTTTTGCACGGTCTATGGCAAGTTGCTCCGATTGATCCACTACCTCGCAGCCCCCGTAATATCTTCTTCCGGGATAACCCTCAGCATACTTGTTCGTCATACAGGAACCCATGGCTTCCAGCACCTGCTCACTTACAAAGTTCTCGGAGGCAATCAACTCAATACCATTCAACTGACGTTGTCGCTCCTGTTCAATCAAATCAAAAGTCTTAGTGTCTCTCTTCATAATTGAAAATTTTTGTGCTTTCAAAACAGTTCAGGCCAAAATTACTTATTTAATCTATGAATCAAAAATATTCATGTCTTTTTTACTTAACAGACCAATTAAGGCCCGGAGGTATACGCTGATCAAAAGCCTGATCCTTTTTATGAACCATCAAAGGCTTTCATTGTACCCTTTAATAAAATATACAACTTTGCCGTAACAGGTAAAACAACTAAATAATTACTTGATATGAACAACAATGTACTTTTCCCGGAATTCAATCATAGCATGGATTTCAACAGTCTTACGTCGGATCAGATAAAACAGGCTAAAGAGGAAACCATCTCCAGTGTGGAGCAGATCATAAATGAAATAACAGAAAATAAGCAGGGTACACGTACCTATAATAATACCCTCAAACGTTTTGACGACCTGATCAATGAGCTCGAAAGGGTGCATTCCAGTATATTCCTGATGGCCTATGTGCATCCTGAGGCAAAAATTCGTGAGGAAGCCCTGAATAGTATTAAGGAGCTGAGCAGACTGGAGAATAAAATCAAAATGGATGTCGATCTTTACCAGGCCATCAAAGACTATTCACAAACAGATGCGGCAGCCCGGCTTGAAGAAGCGGGCAAAAAATTCCTGGATGATACCATTCGGGATTTCGAACAGAACGGCCTGGGATTCCCTAAAGAAAAACGTGAACAGATCAAAAAAATCCAGGACGAAATATCAGAACTGGGAATCCAGTTTGAATCAAACATCACTTCATATAAAGATGCCCTGATCGTGGGAGAGAAAGAAATGGAAGGCCTTCCTGAAGATTACAAGCAGGCAAGGAAAACCGCCGAGGGTAATTACAAAATTGACCTTACCTATCCCTCTTATTTTCCTTTCATGAAATATTCCGAATCTGATTGGGCAAGGAAGGAATTGTCAAGGAAATTCAAGAATATTGCTGCGGATAAGAACCTGGAAGTTTTAATTAAGCTGTTGAGAAAAAGAAAAGAACTTTCGAAGTTGCTGGGATATAACACCTTTGCGTCCTATATCCTGGAAAACAGGATGGCTAAAAAACCATCAGCAGTATGGGAATTCGAAGAAACACTCAGGAATAGGGTCACCGGCAAAGCCAGGGAAGATTATGATAAACTTCTGGAGAAGAAAAAGAAAAAAGTCGATAATCAAACCCATAAAATAGAACCATGGGAAATTACCTATTACAAAACCAAATTGTTACGCGAAGATTACGACCTCGATGACGAAGAGGTGAAAGAGTATTTCGAACTTGACAGGGTCATTGAAGGATTGTTCGGTGTAGCAGGAAAACTATTCGGGGTTGAATTCAAGGAAGTTGAAACACCTTCTGTCTGGCATGAAGATGTGAGGTTGTTCGAGGTATATTCGAGCGGCGAGCTGACCGGCAGATTTTACCTGGATCTTTTCCCCAGGGACAACAAGTTCAATCATGCTGCATGTTTCACCATAATACCGGGGAAGGAGACAGATAAAGGCTATCAGAAACCAACCGCTGCCCTGGTTACCAATTTTCCAAGGCCAACGGAACATTCACCCTCGCTCCTGCCCCATTCTGATGTGGTAACCCTGTTTCATGAATTCGGTCACCTGATGCATGACCTTTTGACAAAAGCCCCGCTAGCCGCTCAGTCAGGAACCAGCACCAAAAGGGATTTTGTTGAAGTACCTTCCCAGTTGTTAGAACACTGGGCATGGGAATATGAATCATTGAGTAACTTTGCCAGACATTATCAAACAGGAGATCCCCTGCCGGAACACCTGCACAAAAAAATGGTGGATACAAAAAATGTGGGATCAGGGCTTTTCGTCCTTCAACAAATATTTTACGCCATACTGGATATGACTTTCCACGACCGTTACGACCCGGATACTGATCCCAGGAGCACCACAGAGGTAGTAAAAGAACTGCAAAATGAAATCACCTTATTTGATTACATGGAAGACACCCATTTTGAAGCTGGCTTCGGACATTTATATGGCTATGCTGCAGGTTATTACGGTTACATGTGGGCAAAGGTCTACGCGGAGGATATGTTTTCCTTATTTCGTGAAAAAGGTAGCTTCAATGAACAATTGGGTAAAAAACTCAAAAAAGAAGTGCTTGAAAAAGGTGCTTCCAGGGAGGAATCGACAATTGTCAGGGACTTTCTTGGAAGAGAGCCTGGCTATGATGCATTTTTAGGCTCTATAGGCATCGATCCGAACGGATGAACATAGAATGTATTTTCATTGTACTAAGAAAAGCTTTATTTTCGTTAATTCATTGGAATAAAAGGAGGTACCTATGAAAAGACAAAAGAAAACATTGATACGATTCACGTGGATATTGGGTGTATTGATATTGTTTTCCTTTGTTGCAAACAAGGCGAATGCTCAGGAAGAGATTCAGCAGGAATTATACAGAAAAGATTCCCTTATTAAGCGAGTGGGAAAACAAAACATCGATACTTCCTACTCATGGGAGTGGAACCAGGATTCTATGAGATGGGAACTTTATGGAAGAAAAGTACAGTTTTACAGACAAAACCGGAACCTGCTTGCTGCTCTGAATCAAAGATGGAAACCCAATGGGAAAGAATTTGTAAACCACGAGAGAAGTATCAAAAGTTACAATAACAAGAACAAAGTAGTGGAATCACTTGAGCAGAGATGGGATTCCACGAGAAACAACTGGGTAAATCTGAAGCTTAGGACCTACACTTACGACAGACTTGGTAAAAGAAGTGAGGTTCTTTACCAGGAGTGGAAAAGAGCCGTAGGGCGATGGGTCAATACAACGCGATACCTGATTGATTACAACAGGTTGGGAGAACGAAGCAATATCGTTATCAAAGCTTACAATCCCGATCAGGACCGTTGGTATAATCATCAAAGGTATCTTTTCCAGTATGATGATGGATTTGGACCACCAGATGCAGCCATTGTGGAAGGCTGGAACACTTCTGCACAGGAATGGCAGAAAAAAGGAAAATATAATATGGCCTACAACTTCAGGGGCCAAAAGACAATGGAAAGCCGAGCCACGTGGAACCAGAGCATAAAAGATTACATTAACGGCATCCGCTATCTGATTAGTTACAAAAAATCGAAGAAAACCAGTGAAATTTTACAGCACTGGGACTACGGTTCCGATGAATGGAGCAATCAAAAGCAACTGAAGTTTAAATACAACGAAGAAGGTGAATTAAAGGAAGAGCTCACATACAGGTGGAACAGCGATAATCAGGATTGGCTCCTGAAGCGGCGACTGAGGTACACGATGAAGGAACCGGATTTGGATAATCTTCAGCAAGAAGGAGAAGAAATGCAGACTGAAGAAGGACAATAAGGATAAAGTTCCCATTTCTTAAATGTTACGGGAGACGAAAAGCGGAATTTATCGTCTCCCGCTTTTTTTTAATTCGAAAAGAACGCCCTACCCCGAGCATAAGAAACACTAAAAATTATTGCAGTCTGAATCAGAGACAAGCTTGTCTTTGTTTAATTATAGTTGAGTGAATTTAAACAAAAGACCGCGTATTATTGTATAAAGGGACAAATGCTAGCAATAATGAAACGAATTAATTCATGGATCCTGTTTGTATTTTTTCTTGCTTTTGCAACAAACGCTACTGCACAACCAGGGCAGGGGGTGATCAGGGGTAAGGTAATCAATGCCAAAAACAATGAACCGGTTCCTTTTGCCAATATAGTGATATGGCAAACCAATATTGGCTCTGCCTCCAATTTTGAAGGGGAGTTTGAATTCACAGGAGTTAAGCCTGGTTATGTAAAGCTCAGGGTGTCATCAGTAGGCTATGAGACCTATGTTACAGAGTCATTTATGGTTACCAACGCAAAGCCTGTTTATATTGAGATCCCGCTAAATGAAAAGACCGAACAACTGGATGAAGTAGTAATCAGGGCATCCCCTTTCCGTTTGGACAAGGAAAGCCCGGTATCCCTTCGAAGGATCGGTGTGGAACAAATAGAGAAAAGCCCGGGAGCCAACAGGGATATTTCGAGGGTTATACAGAATTTCCCCGGCGTTGCTTCCAGCGTTTCATTCAGGAATGACGTGATAGTGAGAGGTGGAGGTCCCAGCGAAAATAGTTTTTACCTGGATGAGGTAGAAATTCCCAATATCAACCATTTTGCCACCCAGGGAGCATCAGGAGGGCCGGTTGGGATCATCAACGTGGATTTCATCCGTGAAGTAGACTTCTATTCAGGTGCTTTCCCGGCAAACCGGGGCGGTGCACTAAGCTCTGTGCTGGATCTAAAACAGATCAACGGAAACGAAGAAAAGGTAGAGCTCCAGGGATCCATCGGGGCTTCGGAAGCTTCACTTACCTTTGACGGGCCCATAGCTGACAATACCACTTTCGTTTTTTCAGCCCGCCGCTCTTATTTACAATTGCTGTTCGATGCGCTTCAACTGCCATTCTTGCCAACTTTCAACGATTTTCAATTCAAATCCAGAACGCGTTTTGATAAAAAAAACGAACTCCGGCTGATCGGGTTGGGAGCTATTGATGACTTCAAGCTCAATACCGATGCCGACGAGACCGAATCACAGCAATATATTCTCAATTACATCCCGGTGAACACCCAGCGTAACTATACAGTAGGTGCAGTCTACAAGCATTACCGCGAAAAAGGTTATGACACCTGGGTTCTCAGCAGGAATTACCTGCGAAACCGGTCCTATAAATACCAAAACAACAATGAGGTAGACTCTCTCAAACGCCTGGATTATACTTCAGATGAAGCAGAAAACAAATTCAGGTATGAACATAACATTCAGACAAATGGCTACCAGGTCAATGCAGGTCTTGGACTGGAATATGCACAATATAGCAACAGCACCTTCCGAAAATCCTTCATCGGAGGACAGCCTGTGACCATCGACTATAACAGCAACCTGGATCTTTTTCAATGGAATGCATTCGGACAGGTAAGCAAAAGCTTTTTTGAGAACAGGCTTTCTCTTTCTCTCGGCCTTCGTTCCGATGCCAACAACTATTCAGAAAGCATGAGCAATTTGGCAGATCAAATCTCTCCGCGGTTTTCGCTATCTTATAAATTCGTGCCCAAATGGTCATTTAATTTTAATACCGGTCGATATTACCAGCTTCCACCTTATACCACTCTCGGATTCAGTAATCAACAGGGAGAACTGCTCAATAAGGAAAATGGATTGAAATACATTTCAGCCGACCACCTGGTTGGAGGTTTTCAATTCCTACCCAATGAAGAATCAAAATTAAGCCTCGAGGCATTTTACAAGAACTATAATGATTATCCCTTTTCACTGGATGATTCCATTTCGCTCGCGAACAAAGGAGCCGATTTCGGATCATTTGGAGACGAGGAGGTTAAATCTGCAGCAGAAGGCAGAGCTTACGGGCTGGAATTTCTGATGCGCCATCAGGACCTGTTCGGGGCCAATGTGATCCTCTCATATACCTACGTAAGAAGCGAATTTAAAGAGCTTGACAATCAGCTTGAGCCCACCGGTGATTTCATCCCTTCATCCTGGGACAACAGGCATTTGCTTAACCTGACGGCAACCAAAGAATTTAAAAACAACTGGCAATTGGGTTTAAGATGGAGGTTTGTAGGAGGTACCCCCTATACTCCGCTTGACAGGCAAAAATCTTCCAGAATTTCTGCCTGGAATGCCAGGGGACGGGCTTACCCGGATTATGACCTACTCAACACCAAAAGATTAAATCCTTTTCATCAACTGGACATCAGAATCGATAAGCAGTATTTCTTTGACAACTGGTCGCTCATGTTATACCTTGACGTACAAAATGCTTATAATTTCACCGCAGATGAACCTCCGGTTCTTGTAAGAAGAACCAATGAAAACGGAGAACCACTGGTAAACCCTAACAACCGGGACCGCTATGTTCTGAAAAAGCTGGAGGTTGAGGAATCAGGGAATATTTTGCCCTCAATTGGCATAATCGTTGAATTTTAAATATCATTTCAAAAATGCCCTATGAACAGACAACTAACTTATAAAATTCTGGCCTTATTCATTGGTGTGGCTCTAATCAACGGGAAGATCCACTCACAGGAAAAAAAGGTACAAAGAGAACAGTTGATAACCCATCAACAGGCTAAAGGCATCCAGGTTGAAATACTTTTCAATAAAGGAATTGAGCATTACCATCCGCTTATGGCCATCTGGGTTGAAGATATGGAGGGCAATTACATACATCCGCTTTATGTAGCAAAATCCATAGCCAAAGGCATCTTTGGTCATGCAGAGTATAAACAGGGAACCTGGCAACCCGGTGAAAAAAAGATACCCTCAGCCTTGCCCTATTGGAGTCATAAAAGAAATATACCGGGTCCCGATAGCTTATACATCCCTACACCGGAGCATCCATTGCCCGATGCCTATACGGGAGCCACACCTACAGGGGATTTTATGCTAAAATCTGTTGTGGCGGATTCGGTGGGTTCGCGCTTCAGGATATTGTTTGAGATCAACCAGCCGTGGGACTGGAATGAACACTGGTATAACGCAAAGTACCCGGGAAATGAAGAATATTTAAAATCGGCGCAACCCGCCCTGGTCTATGAAGCCAAAATCGATCTGAACAAAGAAGCCTCGGAATATACAATGAAACCCGTAGGACACAGTCACCCTTACGGAGCATCTGGTAAACTGTTTGGTAATCTCTCAACGCTTACTTCGGCTATGAATATTGCAGAGAAGATTGTGATTAAAGTAAAAAAATAGGTTATTGGTTCTCGTTACTTCTCAGGCATTTGGAGATAACCATTTTACAGGCATTTTTATTCCCCAGTTCGCATGCCTTGTGAAAGGCATCACAGGCATTCAGTTTATTACCCTGTCTGAAATGACACATTCCTACATTATATTGAGCCACATGGTTGTTCGGATCAAGCTCAAGTACCTTATTAAAATCATCCAGCGCATTTTCATAATTTTCCCTCTTATAATAGAGATTTCCCCGATAGACAAATACGTTGGGATTGGTTTTGTCAATATCAATTGCTTTCGAATAGTTGCTTAATGCTTCCTGAAAATTATTTAGTTTCTGGAATGCGGCACCCCGGTTAACAAAAATCTTATTCATCAACTGCACATTGTTTTGATCCACCGATTCCAATGCATCATCCAGGTAATTCAGCGCATCTTCATAGTGTTCTCTGGCAATTAATGCCTTGCCCAGGTACAGTTGAAAAGCCGCGTGATCCGAATGTGTTTCCAGCGCTTCTTCTGCCATTCTCTCAGCCCTGTTGTATTTATTTCTTAACAGCAAAATGCGTATTTTGCCCTCTAAAGCAGAAACGTAATTTTCATCCATATCCAGCGCCTGATCATACTTTTCCTCCGCTGCTTCATAATCATTCAGATTAACCAGATCGTTCCCCAATTCGATGATTGAATCTATATTGCTTTGAGAATGAACCGGCCGGGCCAGGGATAAAAATCCGATGAAAAAGAATATAATCGTAAAAGTAATGTGCTTTTGATTCATAAATCCAATTTGTTGTTGCTACGATGACAAAGTATTTTCAAACAAAGTTCTGTTTACGATGGATTTTCCCAAAGTCAGCTCATCGGCAAACTCCAGATCATTGCCAATAGAGATACCCCTTGCAATTGTTGTTATCCTGATCGGATAATCCCTGAATCTCTTATATAAATAAAAGTTTGTGGTATCTCCTTCCATCGTAGTACTAAGTGCAAGTACGATCTCTTGTACGGTACGATCTTTAATTTTGTTATGTAAATTTTCAATATTTAAATCACCGGGGCCTATACCATCCATGGGAGAAATGATACCTCCCAGCACATGATAAACTCCGTTATACTGATGCGTACTTTCAATGGCCATCACATCCCGGCTGTTTTCAACCACACATACCAGGGATTGATCCCGTTCTTCGTCAGCACAAATGGGGCAAAGCTCGTTGTCTGAAATCATGTTGCAGGACTTGCATCTTTTTATCTCGTTGCGAAGTTTGATGATGGTGTTCCCAAACTGGTTGACTTCCTCTTTGTCCCGGTTCAGTAAGTGTAAAACCAGCCTCAATGCCGTTTTCCTGCCAATTCCCGGCAATTTTGCAAATTCGTCAACAGCCTCCTTCAGTAGTTTTGAAGAAAAATTTTCAAGCTCCATAATACCCCTCCGAAATTTTAGGTCAAAATTAAAAATATCCCATCAAATACATGGATAACGTATATGGGTTTTCATTCCTTGATAAATTAAAATTTTCAGGGGCTGACAGGCTAAAAATGACCATTATCAAACGGATTAAGAATCATAAATTATTACAATTCTCATATTCGTTTCGTTGTTTTTTTATTATCCTTGCGCCCTGTTCTGTTTTTAATTTACAAAATATAGGCCATGAATCCGTCAACAGTACTCATTATCATCATCGGATATTTTGCCCTGCTTTTGTCTATTTCCTACGTCACGAGCAGGAATGCCACCAACCTGACCTTCTTTCTTGGCAATCGTCAATCCCCATGGTACATTGTTGCTTTCGGTATGATAAGTGCTACCCTTTCGGGTGTAACCTTTATATCTGTGCCCGGTTATGTGATGAACAGCCAGTTCTCATATATGCAGATTGTGCTGGGCTATCTCCTGGGGTATTTTGTTATTGCCAATATCCTGATGCCCATGTATTACAGGCTAAATCTCACCTCAATATATACCTACCTGGAAAAACGTTTCGGTAAAAGCTCCTACAAGGCAGGGGCCTCTTTTTTCATGCTTTCCCGAACCATTGGAGCGGCTTTCCGGCTATTTATCATTGCCAATGTCTTGCAAATAACACTCTTCAACCAGTGGAACATACCATTTGAAGCTACTGTTGTTATTACCATCCTGCTGATCTGGCTTTACACATTCAAAGGTGGTATTCGTACCATCATCTGGACCGACAGCCTGCAAACCCTTTTCATGCTCACTGCGGTTGGTATAACCGTTTATATGATCACCCAGGAGCTGGATATGAGCTTTTCGGGAATGGTCAATTCGGTCGCAGACAGCAATCATGCTAAAATATTTTTCCTGGAAAACTGGAACGGGGAATACCATTTCATCAAACAATTCCTTTCAGGAGCGTTTATAGCCATTGTAATGACAGGCCTGGACCAGGATATGATGCAGAAAAACCTAAGTTGCAGAAACATAAGGGAGGCGAAGAAGAACATGTACTGGTTCAGCGTCGCCCTGATACCGGTAAATCTTATGTTCATGTCACTGGGAGCACTATTGATCATCTATGCCAAAAGGGAGGGCATCCCTTTACCCGAACAATCGGATGATCTTTTCCCGATCATTGCCACACAGGGCTATTTAACCCCGGCAGTGGGAATATTCTTCCTGATTGGTATAGTGGCCGCCGCATATTCCAGCGCAGATTCCGCACTAACTGCACTTACCACATCATTTACAGTGGATATACTCAACACCAAAGACATGGAGGAGAAACCCCTCAAGCGCCTCAGAAAAAAGGTACATGTTGGAATGTCTGTACTTCTTGTAATCATAATATTGATTTTTAATGCAGTAAATGATGAAGCAGTGATATCAGCGCTTTTCACGGTAGCTGGATATACCTATGGACCCTTACTTGGAATGTACACCTTTGGGTTGTTCACCCGGTATCAGGTCAGGGATAAATGGGTGCCATTTGTGGCTGTTCTTTCTCCCATTCTGTGCGGCATACTCAGCTACTATTCAGAGACCCTTTTCAATGGGTATCAGTTTGGCTTTGAAATTTTAATCGTCAACGGGTTCTTTACACTGGTCGGATTGTTCCTGCTGAGCAAAAGACAAAATAAAGAAATTGATGTTTAAAAATCTTTAGCCTAATCTCCACCATGGTAAACTTGAAAATTGGTGGCAAAATTTATGATGAGGCATCATTGCTTTACTAACCCCTTAATTTTAAACCGAGCCGGGTAATGCCAACAGCGAATAAATCACTACAATTATCACCAAAACTACAGCTACTGCCGTTATAACCCGAAGCTGTAAAGGTTGTTTGCGAACCCAGGGAATTTTACTCGTTAACTGATCTATCGAGTTAATTAAAGCACTTCTGGGAAGTTTTGCCTGCTCAGTAGATAAATGGCCTCCTTCTTTCAATACCTTAACAGCATCATCTACATCGCTTTCATGAATTCGCATCTTAATCGGGCTGGCAGGTTCAGTAGTATGTGGGGCCAGTTGAGCAGTATATTCATTTTTAAGAAATACACGGATGCCTTGGGATTCAAGTTTTGTTTTAATTAAATGTGCTTCCGGGGCGCTTTTAAATGTTAATATGGTAATCCATTTTTCCATAACCTTTGCTGATTTATCCAAATGTACAAAAATATCCTGGAAATTAATTGGAATCATTCTTAAAGAAAATTTTGCAAGGAGGTAAATAAAGCGTTAGCCGCTTCATATTACACTTCAGATAAAAACATGATCTGGCTTGTTCATCAGAGTATATGATATCAACCGGATAATGAAGTGGGTCAATCCCTCTCATACTCATTCAAACCTCACCGCCTTAGCCCTGATGACCAATCGGTCATCCTTTTCCTTTTCCAGCCTTTTTACCATGAAATCGGTAAAAACCAATGCATCGGCTCCCACTTTTTTAGCCTCGCGGATCATTCTCTTCTTAATCCGGTCTGCATCATATTCCCTTTTTTTATCGTGTGCCAGTCGTCCGATAACCGTAAATGACTGTTCAATACTGCTTTCATCATAAAATACCTGTATCACACGGGAACGGTCATAGTCCTCACCCAGATAATAGATGGAAGGGCCACAGGATGTCATCAGCATGACAAGCATGGTTGCAACCCATATTTTTTTGCAATAACTCATAGTAAATTAATAATTAATACATGAATGAGTCCAGTCTAAAAAGAATTTTATCGCCTCCAAAACACCAAAACTCCTAAGCCCCACCAAAAATAACTCACTAATATTATATTTTTTGTGTTTTTTGGTGTTTTGGAGATTTGGTGGCAAAATATTAAATTTAACGTTTTTAGACCGGACCCATGAATCTACAGATTAAAATTGCAAAAAACAGGCCATAAAACACCCACGTAAATGTATACCCATATAACCATTTGGACTTTTATCTAAAACTTATAAGAGAGACCTGCTCCGAAAACTTCCTTGAACTGGATACGGGGGCCCATTACCTCACCTTCTTTGTTTACATAATTGATGTTATCATCATAAATCAACTGTGTGTTAAGGTTGGCCGACAAGTATTGGTTTACTTTCATTGATATCAATATATTCCAGTTAATATCAACATTTTGGGGTTCCTTAAGATAATTGGAAAATAGATCGAGCCCGGTATTTAGGGTTACGTTTTCCCAGATATCTTTATTATAGGATATCTTAATAAACCCACCGAATTCATTTCTCACATTTTTTCCTTTTTTTACCCCGAATGCGCCTCTGCTGGATAAGGAATCGTCAAGAACAAAGGTGGTCTTCCCTGTCACAGGAGAAATCATAAGAGAGAAAGCATCATTGGGTTTATAATCCATACCAACAGACAACAGCGTATAAGCAGGAGCCATAAAGTTTGAGATCTGCTGTTTGGTACCTGCATCCTCGTTGTATTTGAAACCTTTGTCAAACTGTGTTTTAAAAGTAAATGAACCACTGTAATACCAGTTGGTGCTGGTTTTGTAACCGAATTTCGACATCACTTCCAGTTTATCATCGCTTTTTCTCACTCCACGGCTCGCCTGCTTTACAACGCCATATCCCATATCAAGTGCATTTTCCCAGCTCAACCGTTCTTTATTATAATTGGCGTGCATGTTGACTAAACCACTCAAGGAATAGGAATTTTCACCTCCTGCAGCCCAGTTTTGAAAAGAAACCTGAGAAAAGGTGAGAGACCCCGTTCCGCCAATTTTCCAGTCTTTGACCGTATCCTGTCCGTTTTCCTGGGCATGAATTAGAACACTGAAAATCGTAAAGATTACCAAAAAAAATAAAATTTTAATATTCATAACACGAGCATTAAATTATTGTACAATAAGAGTAACGAGATAATGTAAAAATAACAGTAAAAAGCTATCGCACAACTTGTTGATCAAAAAGTCTTTTTTCGATCAGTATAAGGTTTATCGAATCTTCTTGAGAAGGCTCCATGCTCTTTTAGCTTTTTATTCCAGTAAAAATTGGTTAAGCCAAAAAAACCGAAAAATAAAAACATGGAACGGCTAAAAAAACTCAAATGATGGGGTTTACCTAACCTTTCAACAATATTTTGATCGAATTCTCCCTTTCTGGCAAAATGTTTTCCCAGCTCCTCAAATGATTTAAAAAGTGGCCTGTTCCACGAAGAGGGCTTTATCTGCATTCCTTCTACCCCACCTTTGATAACGGTTCCAAGATAATGACAACCCATTCGTGCAGTAAATCTCCCAAGATACCTTTCCAGGTAGACGGAATGCTTTGCTTCAGGAAAACCGCTCTGAACAATAAAGCCAACCTTTTTCTCCGGCTTATGGGTTTGTTTGTCCAGCATTTCAAAAAAATGTTTGACAATCCCGGGCATAGAATCTGTATATAACGGAAAAATAAATATTACTTCATCTGCCCTTGAAAATGCCTTAAGATGCTCCATGGACTTTTTTATGTCAGTAAGATAATGGACTTCAAAACTATCTGACGAAGCGGTGGAAAAACCTTCAAGAAAATGGTCCGTTAAAATTTTGGAATTGCTTGCTTTTCTTCTCGGTGAACCGTTGAATACCGTTAGTTTCATTTCAATTAAATATTATCTCGGGTTATAAGGATTCACGCTGGTTTGTCGGTTAATCCCATAGATTGTTCCTCTTTTTGATCCATTTTCAGAACCGATGATGACTCCAGGATTACACGAATGATATTTTCGGGATTATCCTGATCGGTATTCATAAAACGCAACTCTGAATGAAAATTAAGGGCAAACCGTTTATAAATATCTTCGATGATCTCCAGATCTGCCTTTTCCTGACTTTGTTCCGGCTTAACTATTAAACCCAGCAAGGGATACTTTGCATAACGTTTCCTGTGATGACATTCTCCCTGGATGAGCTTGATGTATGGGTGAAGCAACGGAATCATCCGGTCATTGAACTTTTTAAGCAAACTACTTACAAAACCAGCAATAACCGGGGAAGCCATGACCAGGAAATCAGAAGCCACAATGGCCCTGTAAATATCTGCAGAATCATCCTTATGCCTGCAAACACCCGGGGTTTTCCACCAGCAATCCCAGCAGCCAATGCAATAGTGGATGTCCATATCCCTCAGTAAGTATGAGTGGACTGTATATTTTTGACTTAGGAGAAGAGATTCTAAGCTTTGAATATAACGATCAAAATCCTCGTCTTTTTTACCGGGATTACCATTAATGATGGTCACTTCCATAGCAATTGACATTTGGAGAATAAAAGCTGTTAAAGGTACAAAAAAATGAACATTGAAATCAAGTAAAAAGACAACTATATTCAGCTTATAATCTGTTCAGATCCTGGTTTTACCTTTTATAAGTTATGAAAGAAATTGATGCGATGCATCCGCTCATATCTTTTTATAGGCAAATCTTATAATCAAGGTAAATGCCACGGGCAAAAGGGTAAGTAATGCAGCGATAAAGAATACTGACTGGAGATTCGAAAGGTTTAAGATGAAACCAAACAAAGGTGGAGAAATGGTTTGACCGATATAAGTCATAGCAGTGAAACCCGACACTAAACCTGCCCTTAGATGTGAAGAAACCAGTTCAGTTACTGTAGTATTCAGTGTTGGAAATACGAGACCAAATCCTACACCCCAAACCACAATACAGGAGATAAGATAAACAAAACTAAGGGCAAGAGAGATAAGAAAAAGGCCTGCACCACAAAGCAAAAAACCCACAGCAACGATCTTATATTTAGGAAATCGATAATAAAGACTTCCAGCCTGTGATGCAGTAATTGCTGCTATGGCCGAGCCTACAGAAAGCAGCATTCCGGTATACATTGTGGATAAATCCAGCACTTCTACTACCAGTATGGGACCATAAACAATAAGGCAATAAAGGAAGATGAAGACAAAAAGATTGGAGCTATATACCCACAGGGTTTTTTTGTCCTTCATAACTGTGAATATGGTCCTGAAATAATCTTTAATGGAAGATTGATTTGTAGTCGAGTGGTCTTTAAGCTTCATAGACACAAATATGGCGAGGGGCACTGCCAGGATATAAACATAGAAAGGATAGAACCAGGCAACGGTGGCTATCGAGCCGGAAATAAAAGGTATCGCCGTATTTACCAGCGACTGTGCACTGCTGCGATAGCCCATTGCGGTAGCCCTGGCTTTATCTTTAAAGATATCGCCAATCAACGTTACTCCCAGACTCATCATTCCGGCTGCTCCGACACCCTGCAACGCTCTAAGGATCAAGATTCCATAAAAAGCATCGGTGAAAGCTATAGAAAACCCGGATATTCCATACAAAACGGTAGCCGGTACCAGCACCCTTTTTCTTCCGAAACGATCTGCCAAAACCCCGTGAACCGGAACAGAAAACAGAGCAAAAAGGGTATACACGCTCATGACCATGCCCACCATTTCCTGGGAAGTACCAAGAGGTTCAATCATTGAAGGCAATATGGGAGCAACAAGGCTACCACCGATCACTGCCATCACCACAATACCCAGAATGATTCTGAAATTCGGATCTTTTAATATGTCCAGCGGATCGCTTTTCTGTTCCATAAAGCCAGCATCTTTTTCTTTGGAGGATATTTCTTTGTCCGGGAATCAGGGAACATCTTCCGAAATCAAAATGGCCCCCAAAGGTAGAGATTTATATGAAAAGTAAAAATATCAGATACCCGATAGAAGGTAAAATAAAAAGGACAGAACATATTGGAAATACATTCTGTCCTTTTCCAGATGAATAAAGATTAATCCACCAACTCGTATCCTTTGGTTTTACCCTTTTTAACAGCAGGGATGCCTTCTTTCATCCAAACCGGTGCTGGCTGATCCTTCAGATAATGATCAAAAAATTGTTTCATCCTAATGCTAAGGTCTCTGCTATTGGGACTTTTGGCCTTTTCATTATGCGGCGCCCCGTTATAGTTAAGCATCCAAACGGGTTTTTGCAACCTCCTAAGAGCCACAAAATACTCAATACCCTGATACCACGGGACGGCACCGTCATTGTCATTATGGCGTATCAACAGCGGGGTATTTACGCGGGGAGCATAAAACACAGGAGAATTTCGTATATAATGCAGCGGTTTTTCCCATAATGTGCCTCCTATGCGGCTCTGTGTCTCCTCATATTGAAACATTCTGCTCATGCCGGAACCCCAGCGAATACCACCGTATGCACTGGTCATATTGGAAACTGGTGCCCCGGCTGATGCCGCGGCAAACATATCGGTTTTCGTGATGATGTGGGCCACCTGGTAACCGCCCCAGCTTTGTCCCTGGATGCCGATCCGATCTTTGTCAATATAAGAACGGGAATTGACCAGGGACAGGGTTCCGCTGGAAACATAATTAAAGGCGCTCTCTCCTGGATAACCTATTTCATAGCGAATGTTGGGAACAAAAAAGAGATAACCGTTGCTCACGTAAAACGTCGGGTTTACTACCGAACGGCTTGGTTTAGGATGATAATAGCGATGCATGCGGTCGGAGCTGAGCCGGTAAAAATATACCATCATGGGGTATTGCTTATCCGGATCAAAGTTGTCGGGTTTGTAAAGCAGGCCTTCAGCCTTTTTACCGTTGGGTGCCACCCATTCCACCTTTTCCACATTTCCCCATATGTAATTTTTTTGTTGGGGATTTGCGTTTGATATCTTCTGTGCTTCATCAAAACCGATATCCCCATACCACACGTCAGGAAATTCCCTGAAGGTAGATTTTCTCCAGATCATCTGTTCACTTTCCCTGGCTTTCTCTGGAATATAAAAATAAGAATCCTCCATCACAAGCTTTTCCGGTCGCCGGTTCCCGTTTATCCCGGCGGTATAAAAACCGGAAGCCTTGGTTCCTTTGTTAAATGCTCTCAGGAATAAATCTTTTTTCTTGTTAATAAACTGAGCCTCCTCATCCAGTTCCAGGTATCTGAACTGAATATCTTGGCTGCGGCCATAGCCGCGGGTAATATTCTCAGCTGCTTCCTCTCCGGCCGGATCAAGCCTCCATAGATCAAAACGGTCATAAACCAGCAAGTACTCATCATCTTCGGTCCAGCCGGGTGAACCGTATGGATAGGGATCATTCGGGTAATCGTGATCTTCATTATAAAAATTCACCTTCAGATTACCTGTCAGGTTCCTCGTTATATCCTTTTTGATCTCATGGGCATACCAGTTGCTGTCGGCGTAAGAATACCAGTAAAAATATCTGCCTCCTGTAGAGATATCAATTCTGGATTGAATTTCCTTTTTGATCAGCTCTCTATCGCCGGTATTCACATTAACCAGGTAAACATCTTTGTAGTTCGGCCATTCCCAGGATATCCTTTTCTGATAGGGCTGCCGGTTTATACCGATGGCCACATCACCATTACCTTTTAGAATCGGGCTCACCTGTCTTACTTTTTCATCTGCCAGTTGAACCACGCGGTTATCATCGATGTGATAAACCGCAAGGTAAGTTCTCTTTTTCTCTCTTTCCAGGTTATCCAGTTGTTGCGGCTGCAATAAGGGATCCTTCCAGCTCCAAAGATCCAGCTTGACTTTCTCTTCTTCCAGAAGGGTATCTTCAGGCGCCGGCTCAGGCATTGGAGCTGTGCCGAAAAAAAGGCGTTCATCGTTCTCAGAGAAGTAAACTCTGCCATGTTCCCCTACTGTCCATTTATCAGGAATCGAAGAATTCAACGTATCCACAATCAAACTGGGTTTACCTGCTTTGCTCCAGTAGTATAGACTATATACTTTTGTTTTGGCTGTATCCTCAGAATGAATGAAAGCCACCTGATCACCCGAATGATCCAGCGTCAGGTTCTTACTCAGGCCATTTCGGAGAAAGATGCTGTCGAGCTCTTCTTTTTGGGTGTCAAAAACAAATATTTGGGATTGAACGGAGTCATTTTCTCTGAGGTGTATAAAGGAGATCAGATCACCCTGTTCAGATATGGCATATTCTGAAATATTGGGATATACATATTCTTTATCTTTACCGGGATGGAAAATAACCAGATCAGAAGTCTCCGGGATCCCTTTACCGGCCTTTTCTGTTTTGGTAGTATCTTCTTCGGTCTCCTTTTCATGCTGATAGACCATCCATTGTGAAGCCTTCTCAGCAACCTGGTAGGATCTAACCCGTTCCTTGGTAATCAATCGCTTTTCATCAAAAACAAAGATACCCAGTGAATCTTTGGGCAGTTTCCTATCAGGTGTTTTGTCAAGCTTCATTTGCCTGACCGTATCACGGAAAGGCTTAATTTTAAATACCAAATATTCCGAACCAGGCGAGAAGGAGGCATTGTAACCTCTTGGAAAAACTTCACGATCACTTTCTTCAGCAGACCACAAATAAAGGTTTCCATCACCCTTGTATGGATTTACTTCATAAAAAACCCATTCCCCGTCACCGGAAATGGATTGATCCTCAATATACTTCCACCTGTCATATACTGAAAAATCAAGTGGTTTTTTATTATTCTGGCCAAAACCAAAAGAATATACCGCACAAAATAAAACAACAATTGTAAAGTATTTTTTAAGCATCTTGTTTAGAGTTTGATGGGGTTATTAAATGAATTTTAAAACAGACATTGAAACTACGAATTATTCAATAATTTTAATGACCTTCGATTGTTAAATTGAAAAAAAGTTTAACCAGGGTCATCATTACAATTGACCCGAATTATTCCTACCGCAGTAATAGCTGCAAAAGGTGGTAGCATAAATCTTGAAGCCGGAGGTAAAGTAGAGATATGTTCAAAAATTTTGTTTCATAATGCTTCAATTTTTATAATTTTAATCCCAAAATACATTCATTATGGCAGAAATAATACAAACAGGACTGGCATCCTACGGATTATCGGGGCAGGTTTTTCACGCTCCGTTCCTTGATACCAATGCAGGTTTTAACATCAAAAAGGTTTGGGAAAGAACGAAAAATCTTTCGGTACAGCGGTATCCACATGTTGAGATTGTCCGGAACTACGAGGAGTTGCTCAACGACAAGGATATTGAACTCATCATCGTCAATACTCCCGATACAACCCATTATGATTATTGTAAGCAGGCACTGGAAGCCGGAAAACACGTAGTTGTGGAGAAACCATTCACCCTGAACAGCCAGGAAGGTGAGGAGCTTACAAGACTGGCAGAAAGCAAGAACCTTGTCTTGTCGGTTTATCAAAACCGCAGATGGGACGGGGATTTTATGACGGTACAGAAAATATTGAATGAAAAGCTCTTAGGAAAGGTTGTGGAATATGAAGCACATTTCGATCGCTTTAAAAATTTTGTGGATCCCGGCAAATGGAAAGAACAGGCCTCATCATTCCCCGGTTTGGTTTATGACCTGGGTGCACACATGATCGACCAGGCTTTGGTGCTTTTTGGCATGCCATCATCTGTAAATGCCGACCTGAGGACTCAACGACCAGGAGGAGAGGTAAATGACTATTTTAACGTGAAATTTAATTTTCCTGAAACCGTGGTAACGGTAAAAGGAGGATTTCTTGTGCGGGAGCAGGGTCCCAGGTATATCATCCACGGTACGGAAGGCTCTTTCCTTAAATGGGGTGTCGATCCACAGGAACAAGATCTTATAGATGGATTTCTACCTGAAGGTCCCGACTGGGGAAAAGAAAATAAAGAAAACTGGGGAATCCTGAATACCCAGCTTAATGGTCTGCATTATCACGGAAAGATTGAGACTTTACCGGGTAATTACCACGGGTATTTTGATAACATTTATTACGCCATCCGCAAAGGGGAACAATTGGCTGTCACAGCCGAACAGGGACTTAACGTAATAAAGGTTATTGAAGCTTCCCTGCAGAGCAACGAGGAAAATCGTGCGGTAGAGTTAAAATAAATTAAACTGTCCATTGGCAAGACTTTTGAGGACGGGCTTGTCGGCAGCGGCAAATTCATACTAAACGTAATCAGCAGGCGAAATCCATTTTGCTTGCTGATGTTCGTTTAACGAGATGGTTGCCTTATAATCGATGACCTGGTAAGACAAAAGGGATATGTCAACATCGGGATAGCTGTAGTGGGTGATCATATAAAGGTCACCCACTGTAACACGAATGCCAAATTCTTCCAAAAGTTCCCTCTTTAAACACTCTTCAGGTTTTTCACCCGGTTCCATCTTGCCACCTGGCAGCTCCCATTTTCCTGCCCTGGCCTTCCCCTCACCCCTGTGAGCGATGAGAATGCGATTACCTTCCGTAATGATTCCGGCAGTTACTTGAATACCCATTCATCAATCTTTTAAGGAAATGTTTTATTCATAAAAAAAGCTCCCGCCACACAACATCCCGGGAGCTCAAAAATGGAAAACAGATAAGTCTATCCAGTTTGAACATTTTTATAATATTCCACCTCTCCACTGTCAGGAAGATCAGCTACTTTATCAATCAATTTTTCTCTGTCATTTTCGGACATTTTTTCAAATCGCCTGGCCATTGCAATCTTCTCCTCAAGCAACTGAGGATTTTCAGCCCCTGTAATAAGTACGCTGACAGGCAGCGACCACACAAATCTCAGTGCCTCCTCAAGGGTGATAAATTCAGGGATTACCGGGTTCTTTGTATCCCATTTCACATTGTCATTCTGAACTTTTTTGTAGAAAAACCGGCCGTCAGCCAGGGTTTTCATGGCAAGAACCCCCATCTTACGGTCTACAAGTCGAGGCAATACGTGACGAATAAAACTGTGTTCTACACCTGAATCCACAACATTAATCGGAAACTGTGCAGTCTGGAAAAAGTCTTCCCCGGTCTTATCCAGCATCCTGGCATGTGCATAGGGCGACCGGTGACCGGTAAACCCTACATAACGAACTTTACCCGATTTCTTGGCCTCGGCGATCACATCCAACACCTTATTTTCAATGCGTTCATCGACATCATCAGGAGACTGGAGTGAATGAACCTGCCACAGGTCAATATAATCGGTATTCATCCGCTTCAGGGAGCCTTCCAGATGCTTGCGGGCCGTTTTCGCATCGGTGGAATAGGTTTTGGTCATGATAAAAACATCATCCCGGTAGTTGGGTACCAGGTATTTCCCATAGCGCTCTTCACTGCGGCCATCACTATAAGATTCGGCATTGTCGAAAAAGCGAATTCCACCTTCCAGGGCGGCTTCTATCGTCTCCCTGGCTTTCTTTTCAGTTGTCCATCCGATATGGTAACCTCCAAGGCCAAGCATGGTTACCATTTCACCCGTATTTCCAAGCTTCCTCAAGGGTAAACTTTCTCCAAGTTTGTCCCGGAACGGCGTACCTTTTGAAGAAAAGCTACTATAGGGTATCAGCAGGCCTGAAGTAAGTCCTGCCAGTGTTTTTAAAAAATCTCTACGGTTTGAATTATTCATAGTCCTCCTCATAATTTGATTCAAATTCAATATCTTCTTCTCTTAACAGACTTTCGGTGTATTCCAGGTACCTTTGATCCCTGTATTTAAACCATTCTTCACGATAATCCGAGGATTCAACCAGTTCCTTAAAATTGGTGAAGGGCTTTTTTCTGTCAAGTGCAACCATCAAATCATCGTGGAAATCTGCATCCACCCTGTAAGTAAAATCCTCCATTACCCTGAATGCCTCATAAGAAGGCATCTCCTTAAGTTCAGCAACATGATCCCAGGAATCAATTTCATCAAGTTCTTCTTCAAACATTTCCCTCGCATCGGGGAACTTGTCTTCATCAATCAAGAATTTCATCTCTCCGGTATCAAGGTTGATATACGCGGTATATCCAACCTGAAGATTTTCGGACAATTCCTTAACTTGAGCTTCAGTAAGTTTCATTTTCCTAATTGTTTAATTGTAATGATAGCCAAAACCTACCATTCAGGCGGTTCGATAAATATATTAAAAACTATAATACACCGCAACATTTTAAACAAGAAAGAAAAAAATTTGTATTGTTTTATAAATTCAGTTACCTGAAACTCCAAAATTCTTTTACTTTTGGACCATTTTTAAATGTTATGCAATATATAAATACACCAATCCTACCCCGTTTGTTCAGGGATACAGTAAGAAAGCACGGTGAGAGGGATGCATTGGGATTTGCGGGAGAAACGCCATTAACTTACCGTCAAGTCAATGAAAAGATAGAGGCGACCATGGCCTTTCTCGAGAATATGAATGTCCGGCCTGGTGATAAGGTAGCCATCCTAAGCATGAACATGCCCAACTGGGGTATTGTTTATCTTGCCACCACCTTTATGGGCGCTATTGTAGTTCCATTGTTGCCCGATTTCCATCCGGATGAGGTTAGCAATATCATAGAACATTCAGGATCTAAAGTGCTATTCGTTTCAGAAGGTTTAAGAACAAAGGCGGATAAAATCAGCAAGGGTCAGCTAAAATATGTCGTTGGCATAGAAAACATGACCATTATTTCACCCCGGAAATCAGGAATCCGTTTCGATCCCGGGGAAAAATCCAAAAGCACGTATAAGGTAGAAGAACAGGATCCGGCTGCCATTATCTATACTTCAGGCACAACAGGCAAATCAAAAGGCGTAATGCTTTCACACAAAAACATTGCTTTTACTGCCCTTCAAACCCTCAAGATACAACAAGTGAATCCGGATGACAGGCTGCTTTCTATATTGCCCCTGTCCCATACCTATGAGAACACGCTGGGTTTTATAATACCCATGATTTGCGGAGCATCTGTATTTTACCTGGGGAAGCCGCCAACTCCTTCAGTCCTTCTGCCAGCTCTGAAGCAGGTAAAACCTACCCTCATGCTCACGGTTCCTATGATCATAGAAAAGATATACCGAAACAAAATACTCCCCGCTTTTCAACAAAAATGGTACATGCGAACCCTCTATAAAATACCTCCTATTCGGAAGAAACTTAATGAAGCAGCAGGAAAGAAGCTCAAAAAAACTTTCGGCGGAAACCTCAAATTCTTCGGTATTGGTGGTGCCAAACTTGACAGAACCGTGGAAAAATTTCTCCGCGAAGCCCGTTTTCCTTACGCTATTGGGTATGGGTTAACAGAGACCTCCCCACTGCTTGCGGGTGCAAATGCCGATAAAATAAAGTTCCAGTCAACCGGGCCAGCCCTGAACGGAGTTCAGCTCAAAATCCACAATCCCGATCCCCGTACAGGCGAAGGTGAAATCTGGGCCAAAGGACCGAATGTTATGCTTGGGTATTACAAGGAACCCGAGCTTACGCGAAAGACCTTCAGTGAGGATGGCTGGTTCAAGACAGGTGACCTGGGTGTTTTTGACAAAGATAACTACCTCTATATAAAAGGCAGGTTGAAAAACATGATTATCGGGGATAACGGGGAGAACATTTATCCCGAGGAAATCGAATCGGTGATCAATAATTTCAAGCATGTCGCCGAGTCTATTGTAGTCAAAAAGAAAGGGAAACTCGTGGCCATGGTCCATTTCAACAATGATGAAATCACCCAGAAATACCTGGATCTAAAGGAACAAGTGAACAATTATGTGGAATGGAAACTCGAAGAGTTGAAAAATGAACTTCATACTTATATAAATCTTAGAGTTAACCGATTTTCCCGCATTCAATACGTTATGCTTCAAAATGAACCTTTCCGTAAAACAGCCACGCATAAGATCAAAAGATTCCTTTACAACAAGAACAATGAT
>Ga0207797_1000548_pt1 | contig 29014 bp, 22 predicted proteins | sample PRCRCaboRojoPR_6_FD_187275 | JGI IMG/M metagenome (GOLD analysis project Ga0207797, IMG submission 187275) | Marine sediment microbial community from Cabo Rojo, Puerto Rico - PR CR 10% Liquid 1 (SPAdes) | ecosystem: Environmental > Aquatic > Marine > Coastal > Sediment | place: Cabo Rojo, Puerto... | reverse complement strand
CGTTTCGGCCGGGTCGCCTCGCTTGGTTCCATATGGTGCGGGGCTTTGAACCTCTAGGAGCCCTTCCTGTCATTCGAGCTCAGGATCCTTCAAGGATCGCATACTGAGCCGTTGGCTGTCTCTATGGTCTGTGCCGCCATGGAACCTGCGCTCGGCGCCCCGGCCGAAAGGTGATTTTTTCATGCTTGGTTGTGCCTACCCAGGCATGACGGTTTGTAAACGAATCCGCAATAGTGCCAGACGGCAGTCGCCAGCTTGCTGCGGACGATTTTCTGGAGCACAGCGAGCTGGAGCTTGGATATTCCCGCAGTGAAGGCTGCGCCTCAGGCTGTCAGGGCTTCGACAATGTCCAAGGTCTGTCTGGTTAAGCCAACCTCATGCACCCGGTGCAGACACACGCCTTTTTCGGCAGTCAGGGCTGTGGCGGCCTGGGTTGCGTTCTGCCTCTGACCGGCCTCGAGCCCGAGGAGCTTGCCCCACATGGACTTATTGGACAAGCCGATGTACAAAGGCCGGCCCAGCTCGGAAAAGCTGGCCAACCCGCGCAGTATGGCCAGATTGTGTTCCAGGGTCTTACCGAAGCCAATGCCGGGATCCAGAACAACGTGCTCCTCAGACAATCCCGCCTTGACCAAGACGGTCAACCGCTCTTCGAAAAATCGGCGGATTTCGGCAACCACATCGGTATAGCGCGGGTCCTTCTGCATGTCCTCGGGGCTGCTCAAGCTGTGCATGAGCACATAGCCGGGCTGGTACTGGACCAAAACATCCAGAAGGCCCCTGTCGAAGCGGCAGGCCGAGACATCGTTGATGGCTGCGGCCCCGGCCTGCAAAGCCTTCACAGCCACTTCGGCCTTGTAGGTGTCCACAGAGACCAAGGCCTCGGGCCGCTTGGCCAGGACGCCCTGGAGCACGGGCAGGACCCGTTGAAGCTCCTCTTCCAGGCTGACCCGTTCGGAAAAGGGCCGGGTGGATTCCCCTCCGACATCGATCATGTCAGCGGCCTGCTCAAAAAGGCTCAGGGCGTGATGGACCGCTTTATCCGTGCCGAAGGCCTTGCCGCCGTCGTAAAAGGAGTCCGGGGTGTTATTGACGACACCGACGATGAAGAACCGTCCGGGACCGAGGGAAGCTTCTCCGGCCAGCTTCCAGGCATGCCTTAACCACCAGCGCATGGCTCATCTCCCAGCCTCGGAGTCGTCATCCTCTTCCAGCCTGAACTCAGAGTCCTCCTCGTCATCCATGGACGACTCGGGATCGGGAAGGTTTGCAGCCTCACTCGCCGGCTCCGAGGCCCCCTCGTCAGGCTCGTCCGCCTCTTCAGCTGTATCCCTGGAGGGCTTCTTTGCCCCGGGCTTTTCAAAAGGCGGCAAGGGTTCGCCCTCCATGATCTTGTTCAGCTCCTCGCCGGTCAAGGTCTCCCGCTCCAGAAGGGCTTCGGCCAGATTGTACATGATCTGCTCATTGCCCTGCAGGAGCTTCTTGGCTCTGTCGTAGGCCGACTGCACGATCCGCTTGACCTCGGAATCAATAAGCCGTGCGGTTTCCTCGCTGTAATGTTTATGCTGGACGAGCTCCCGGCCAAGAAAGACCTCGTTGCCATTGTCCGAAAGCGCCATGGAGCCAAAGGTCTCGCTCATGCCCCACTCGCAAACCATCTTGCGGGCCATTTTCGTGGCTCGTTCCAAATCGTTGCTGGCCCCCGTAGTCAGCTGGTTGAGGAAGAGCTGCTCGGCGACTCGACCGCCCATCATGACGGCCAAGGTGCTTTCCAGGTACTCCTTGGAGTAGTTGTGCCGGTCATCAATGGGCAGCTGCATGGTCACGCCAAGGGCCCGTCCCCTGGGGATGATGGAGACCTTGTGCACGGGGTCGGCTTTGGGCAGGAGCCTGGCCACCAGAGCATGACCGCCTTCATGGTAAGCTGTGGTCTTCTTCTCCTCCTCGCTCAGGATCATGCTGCGGCGCTCCTTGCCCATCATGACCTTGTCCTTGGCGCCTTCGAGGTCGTTCATGTCCACGTAGTCCTTGTCCAGCTTGGCGGCGATCAGGGCCGCCTCGTTGACCAGGTTCTCCAGATCGGCTCCGGAGAACCCCGGAGTCCCTCTGGCCAGGACCTCCAGATCGACCTGTCGGGACAAGGCCACCTTCTTGGCGTAGACCTTAAGGATCTGCAGTCGGCCGTTCAGGTCGGGATTGGGAACGACGACCTGACGGTCGAAACGGCCTGGTCTGAGAAGGGCCGGATCGAGGACATCCGGGCGGTTGGTGGCTGCGATGAGGATAACTCCCTCATTGGACTCGAAGCCGTCCATCTCGACCAGAAGCTGATTCAAGGTCTGCTCCCGCTCGTCATGACCGCCGCCGAGCCCGGCACCGCGCTGCCGTCCCACGGCATCGATCTCGTCAATGAAGATGAGGCAAGGGGCGTTCTTCTTGCCCTGAACGAAGAGATCGCGCACCCTGGAGGCGCCGACACCGACGAACATCTCCACGAAATCCGAGCCGGAAATGGAAAAAAAGGGCACCCCTGCCTCGCCGGCTACCGCCCTGGAGAGGAGAGTTTTCCCCGTCCCTGGTGCGCCGACCAGCAAGACGCCTTTGGGGATTCGTCCGCCCAGACGGGTGAACTTCTTTGGGTTGCGGAGGAAGTCGACCACCTCGGTCAGCTCCTCCTTGGCCTCGTCAACGCCGGCTACATCCTCGAAGGTGACCTTGGTGGACTCCTCGGTGACCATCTTGGCCTTCGACTTGCCAAAGGAGAAGGCCTTGCCGCCTCCTCCGCCGCCCTGCATCTGGCGCATGAAGAAAATCCAGACCCCGATCAACAGGAGCATGGGAAACCAGGAGACCAGCAGGGTGACGTACCAGGGCGATTCCTCCTGCGGCTTGGCCTCGATTTGGATCCCCTTGTCTAAAAGGGTCTGCACCAGATTGGGGTCATCCGGGGCGACGGTCCGGAACTTCTCGTCGTTGATGAACCGTCCGGTTATCTTCTTGCCCTGGATCTGAACGGCCACGACATCGCCCTGCTTGACCTTGTTCAGGAACTGGCTGTAGTTGATTTGGTTCCTGACCGGCTGCGGGTTGTTGAACATATTGAAAAGGGCAACCATGACCAGGGAAATGGTCGCCCAGAGAATGAGATTTTTCATGAAGTTATTCAAATGATCGTCCTCCTCGATCCTGGATACTCTCTGCTCTCCCTCAGGCGTAGGCTGGTCCGTCAGGCTGAGGGGGTCTTGATTTGATTGCGTCCCTTTGCTATTCTCTCAAGCTTGAGGCGGAAGCGTTACGTCACCGGTGTGGCGCCTGGACTTCAAATCCAGTGGGCGGCCGAGAGGTCGCCGGTAGGTTCGACTCCTATACGCTTCCGCCAGCCTCAAACGCTTCCCCGCCCTTTTTGAGCCAACCATTGAGCGACCTTGTCGAGCTGATGGGCCACTGAATCGAAGCCGGTTCCGCCCAGGGTCTTACGACGAGCCACGGCCGACTCGTAATCCAGCACGGAGTAAACCTCCTCCGTGATGAGCGGAGAAAAGTGTTGCAGCTCCTCCAGAGTCAGCCCTTCCAGGCCGACCTGCTTGCCTTCAGCGAAGGCCACGGCTTGACCGGCAATGTGATGGGCCTGCCTGAAAGGAATGCCGAGATTGACGAGGTAGTCCGCCAGTTCCGTGGCGTTGAGATATCCTGCAGTCGTTGCCTGGCGCATCCTCTCGCTGTCGAACTCCGTCAGCTCGAGCATGCCGGTTATGATATACAAGCAGTCCGACACCGTCTTGTCCGCGTCGAGAAAGCAGGGCTTATCTTCCTGCAGATCTCGATTGTAGGCGAGGGGCAGGGCCTTGAGGGTGACAAATAAAGATACCAAATCACCGAGGACCCGTCCAGCCTTCCCGCGCACCAGCTCGGCCGTATCCGGATTTTTTTTCTGGGGCATGATGGACGACCCGGTGGCATAGGCCTCAGGCAGGCGAACGAAGCCAAAGCTCGGATTAGCCCAAAGAATGAGCTCTTCGCAGAGGCGGCTTAAATGGGTCATGATCAGTCCGGAGCAGAACATGGCCTCCAGGACGAAGTCCCGATCGGAGACAGCGTCCATGCTGTTTTGGAAAACGGCCGGAAAGCCGAGCTGCTCGGCTATATATTCCGGATCAGTCTCATAGGTCGTGCCTCCAAGGGCAGCCGCTCCGAGCGGGGACACCTGAATGCGTTTCTGGCAGTCCGTGAGGCGGTTGCTGTCGCGGATGGCCATCTGCACATAGGCCAAGAGGTGATGGGCCAAGGTCACCGGCTGGGCTGGCTGAAGGTGGGTGTAGCCAGGAAGAATGGTCCGCTGGTGCCTGTCAGCCTGTTGTTTGAGAACCTGGATAAAGCCAACGAGCAGCTGATCCCACTCGGCCAGGCGTTCAGAGACGAAAACCCGGAAGTCGGCAGCCACCTGATCGTTGCGGCTGCGGGCTGTATGCAGCTTCTGTCCCACAGGCCCGATGATCTCCGTCAGACGATGCTCGATGTTCATGTGCACGTCTTCGAGGTCGCCGCGCCAGGTGAACCGGCCCTGCTCAATCTCGGCCTGGACATGCTCCAGGCCTTCGATGATCTGCTCGGCCTCTCGGGAATCGATGATACCCTGCCGGGCCAGCATGGAGACATGCACCTTGGAGCAGAGGATGTCCTGCCGATAGAAATGCCGGTCTATCTCCACCGACTCGGTGAAGTCCTGCACGCTCTCGGCCGTCCGCGTGCTGAAACGGCCGTTCCACATCCCTGGTTTGACCATAGTGCTTAGCGCTCCGGGTGGTTTTTCCCCGGTGACGGGGCCCTCATGGTCTTCCAGAACAGCAGCAACGCGTGAATGGTCTTGGGTATGGGGACTTTTTCTTGTCTCAATGGTAAAGCCTGCCTTCGGCAAACCGTCCGCTAAGAGGTTTTTCCAGGCATGGGAGAGTCAGCCTGTGCGCTTATGAGGACAATGCGTATGGAAAAGTCCTTCATGGTCTTGGTTGGAGCTGAACTGTCCGCTTAGATCCCTGCCCTTGATTTTTCCCAATGGAATGCCCTTCCCGGTTTTCATTCGCTGTCTCCTCGCTGGGTGGCTTCCCGCCTGGCCACGAGACGCAGCCCCTGCAAGCGGATAAACCCGGCCGCATCGGCCTGATCGTAAACCTCGTCCGCCTCGAAGGTGGCCATGGACTGATTGTACAGCGAGTACGGCGAGCGGCGTCCCACCGGGAAAACCTGCCCCTTGTAAAGCTTCAGGCGAACGGTTCCGGAGACCGTCTCCTGGGTAGCGTCGATCATGCGTTGAAGGCTTTCCCGCTCCGGGGAGAACCAGAATCCGTTGTAAATCATGTGGGCATACTTCGGGACCAGGCCGTCGCGGAGGAGCATAGCCTCACGATCCAGGCAGAGGCCTTCCAGATCCCGATGCGCAGCATGCAGAATGGTTCCTCCGGGAGTCTCGTACACGCCTCGGGACTTCATGCCCAGAAAACGGTTTTCAACCATATCGACCCGGCCGATGCCGTGCCTGCCGCCCAGATGGTTCAGCTCCTTGATCAATGCGGCCGGGCTCAGGGTCCGGCCGTTGATGGCCACTGGATCGCCGGCCTGGAAATCGATGCTGATCTCCTCCGGATGGTCAGGGGCCTCTTCAGGCGGTACGCACAGAAAGTAGCTGCTTCGGCCAGGCTCTTGCCAGGGATCTTCCAGATCCCCGCCCTCGAAGCTTAGATGGAGCAGGTTGCGGTCGCAGCTGTAAGGCTTTTCCGGGCTCACAGGAACCGAAATGCCGTGGGATTCGGCAAAACGCAGCAGATCGGACCGGGATCTCAAATCCCATTCCCGCCAGGGGGCAATGGTCTTGAGCTCCGGAGCCAAGGCCATGGTGCTCAGCTCGAAGCGGACCTGGTCGTTGCCTTTCCCGGTAGCTCCGTGGGCCACTGCCTGAGCGCTCTCTCTCCGGGCTACCTCGACGAGCTTCTTGGCGATGAGCGGTCTGGCCAGAGAGGTGCCCAGCAGGTAGCGTCCCTCATAGACTGCTCCGGCCCTGAAGGCTGGAAAGACGAAGTCTCTGGCGAACTCCTCCTGGAGATCCTCGACATAGGCCTTGGATGCTCCAGTGCTCAAGGCCTTGTCCTCGAGCCCGCTCAGCTCTTCTTCCTGCCCGAGGTCGGCGGTCAGGGCGATGACCTCACAGGCGTAGCGCTCGGCAATCCACTTGAGGATAACCGAGGTGTCCAGTCCCCCGGAATAGGCCAGGACGACTCTTTCGATGGCTGACATAGGTTTTTTCGGCCTCCTCGGCAGCGGGATGTTTCGAATGCTTTCGAGGGACGCGTTATGGTCTTCCTTTTATTGAAAAGACTTTTCGCCCCATTCCTATGAGGCCTATCCTACAATCCATTCCAGGATAGCTTTCTGCATATGCAGCCTGTTTTCGGCTTGATCCCAGACAATGCTCTGCGGGCCTTCCAGGACCTCCTCGGTGACCTCCTGGCCGCGATGGGCCGGCAGGCAATGCATGAAGCGGGCCTCCGGGGCGGCCAGTCCCATCAGGCGTCCGTCGACCCGGTAGGGCTCGAACAAGTCCATTCGCCCGGCCTCTTCGGTTTCCTGACCCATGGACGCCCAGACATCGGTATTGACATAGTCTGCTCCGCGCACGGCTTCCTCAGGGTCGCGCCCCAGATGAATTTTGGCACCGTCCTGCCTGGCTGCCTCCACGACCTCCGGCCTGGGCTCAAAGCCTTCGGGCGTGGCCATGGTCAAGGTAAACGGGAGGCATCTGGCCGCGTTAATCCAGGAATGGGCCATGTTGTTCCCGTCACCGACCCAGGCGATGCGGAGTTCCTCAAAACGCGGCGTTCGTTCAAAGATGGTCAACAGATCGCTCATGACCTGACAAGGATGGTAGTCGTCGGTCAGCGCATTGATCAGCGGGATACCTGAAGCGACGGCCATCTCTTGGAGGTTTTTCTGGGAAAATGTCCGGACGATAAGACCTTGAACATACCGGTCCAGCACCCTGGCCGTATCCTGGAGCGGCTCTTGCCGGCCCAGCTGCGACTCCGAAGGCGTCATGAAGATGGTCCGCCCTCCCAAATGGAAAACAGCCACCTCGAAAGAGATTCTGGTTCTGGTTGAAGCCTTCTCAAAGAGGAGGATCCAGCTCGAGCCCTGAAGGATGTCCGAACGTATGTCCTGGTCCTTCATGAGCTTGGCCCGCTTGATGATGGCCGGAATGTCCTCGGAAGGGACGTCGGTGATGGTTAAAAAGGTCTTGCGCATGATTGCTCGGCTTCACCCCTGGACGGCAACTGAAGAAAGAATTTGTATAACTTGATATTTTGAATTGTAAAGAGAAAATTTCTTCCCGGCGGCATTTTTTGTTTAGACCCGGGTTGAGCCGTCTCAGCCGTCGCGGCATATGTCCACGGCCAGTTCAGGTCTCGCCGGGCCCTGCATTCAATCGGTCCGCCTGCCAGTTCCAAATGGCTTCGAAATATCCGCCCTCGGCCAGCTTCTCCAGATCCCGAACCGCCCGGTAGAGATTATTTCGGCTGGCCACCGGCGCGGTCAGAAAGATCCTGTCCCCTTCGAAGCCTGGCTCGGCCCGAACATTCCAGAGCGTTGCTTTCCGCACCTCGGTTTGCAGCCGCTGGAACTCCTGCTCAAGCTGCGTCAGGTGAGGATAGCGCAATCTTCTGGCTTGGGCCAGGAGGCTCTCCAGGCGGTCCTTCGGCGACAGGTCGGCTTGGAGGGTATCGTTGAGCCCGGCCTCGGCAATGAGCTCGCCGACCTCTCGCCCTTCCCGGCGTGAGGCCTCCAGGAGCCAGGTCAAAAACTGCCTGGCTTTATTCCGGGACCAGGACAGCCCGGCCAAGAAAGGGTCCAGGGCCTCCAGCTCGACGAGCTCGAAGCGGCTCATCAGCCGCCCTGACTCCAGGGGCAGCCTGCCGGCCAGGACATGTCTGTCCTGATCTTCAGGCAGCTGGAGCCACAGGGTGAGATCATCCAGCTGCCTTGAGTTCAGGAAGGATCCCAAGAGCTCATGCAGCACATCCTGAAGGTCATTGGCTGGGCACAGGCCTTGGAAGTATCGAGCCGGAGGGAGGCATTCCTCTGGCACGATCCACCGCGGCCAATTGGACCAGAAGGCAATCTTTCCTCTGGTCAGCGGATCAGCCCGAACTTCTCTGGCCAAGACCCTCCTGCCGAGCTTCCGGCAGGCCATCAGCCTCTTGTACCCGGTCAGCAATGACCATCCCGAAGGATCGCGGCAGGCCAGGACCGGATCGATTTGACCTGTAACCGTCAGGCTCCGGATGAAGGCCTCGTCCGGCTCCCTCGGCCAGAAGAGCCAGGCACCGGATGCAGAAACGGAATCTGGCTCAAGGTGGAGGAGCTCCGTGTCCTCGTTCATGGGCACAATGGCTCGATTGGAGGGTTACGAAGCCAAAAACAGGCTGTAAGCCAGGTACGTGGCGTACACGTCGACCTTGCTGGTGATTTCAAAAGGGCTGTGCATGCCGAGCACGCTCGGTCCGAAATCGATGATGTCCAGGCCGTAGACGGCCAGATGCTTGGCTACGGTTCCTCCGCCACCGGCGTCGACCTTGCCGATCTCGGCCATCTGCCAGGGAATGGATGCTTCGTTGAGCAAGTTCCGCATCCAGGCGACATACTCGGCCGTGGCCTCGCTGGCGCCGATCTTGCCGCGATGGCCGGTGAACTTGCAGAAAACCGGTCCGTAGCCAAGCTTCGAGGCATTCAGGGAGTCGTGCAGATCCTGATAGTCCGGATCGATAGCCCCGTGGACATCGGCGGAGACGGCCTTGGAACGCTGAAAGACCGTTGAAAGCTGCGATTCAGGTTCCCAGGCCAGCAGAATGTCCTGCAGGGCGTACTCCAGAAACAAGGAGCGGGCGCTGGTGGCTCCTTCCGAGCCGATCTCCTCCTTGTCCCAAAAGATAACCACCTGGGTATACTCAGGCTCCTCTTGGTCGAGGAAGGCCTGCAGAGCGCAGAAGACACTGACCCGGTCGTCCTGGCCGTATCCCCCGATCAATGAGCTGTCCAGCCCGACGCTCCTGGCCGGACCGGCTGGAACTGCCTGGAGCTCCGCGCTGAAAAGATCCTCCTCGGTCAGGTCATAGCGCTCGGACAAGAGCTCGAGGATGCCTTGTTTGACCTTTTTAAGGCCGGATGATCTGTCTGCCTGGTCTTTCTCCTCGGTGTCCTGCACAGGCCGGTTGCCCATGAGCAGATTCATCTTTTCCCCTTCGAAGGCCTGGCCCAACTTCTCCTCATTCTGTTTGGAGGCCAGATGGGGCAGCAGGTCGGCGATGGCGAAGACAGGATCGCTGGCGTTCTCGCCGATCTCGATGTCGAGCCTGCTCCCGTCGGCCTTGACAACGACCCCATGCAGGGCCAAGGGGCGTGAAAGCCACTGGTGCTTGCGAATGCCGCCATAGTAGTGCGTTTTAGCCAAGGCCAGCTCACAGCTTTCATAGAGCGGGTGCTGCTTGAAGTCCAACCGCGGCGTATCGGCGTGGGCGCCGAGGAGGCGCAGTCCTTCATTCAAGGGCCGCCGTCCGCGTCGCACCATAAGGATGGTCTTGTCCTTGGAAACCCGGTAAAAACGGTCACTGTTCAGATCGTCCTCGGCAAAGCCGTTTGACTCCAGTATCCGGCGAATCCGTCTGACCGTCTCCCGTTCCGTCTTGCACCGCGAGAGGAACTCGAGGTACTTTTCGGCCAGATCGGCGACCGCCCGCCTGTCGTCATCGCTGTCAAAACGTTCCCAGGCGCTGCCCGGTTCATGCTCCAGCTTTGTGCTCATCGACTTGTGCGTCCTTGTTCTTGTTGAAAGCTTCGGTTCATGGCTTGACGAAAGACCTCGGCAACGAGAGCGGTTTCGCCTGGCTGCAGTGTCCTGGGGTCAAGACAGAAGCTGTGCCGCTCCAACCGCCCTACCAGGGCTGGCTCGGCCCGCAGCAGAAGGTCCCGCAGCTCTTCAAGCCCGATCTGGGCAACGGGCTTCAGGCAGACCAGCTGTGTGGGCAGATCGAGCTCCGGGCTTGCCCCGCCGCCCACTCGTGAGACGTCCCGGCGCATGGATATATCAAAGAGCTCACCGACCTCCCGGCGCAGTATCTTGGCCAGACGGTTGGCCCGACTGACCATCTGCTTGCGGGTCGCAGTGATCATGCGCAGGGTTGGAATGCGTTCACGAGCCAGCTCCGGATCACTGTAAAGACGCAGCGTGGCCTCCAGGGCCGCCAGGGTCATCTTGTCCACGCGCAAGGCCCGGTTCAAAGGGTTGCTCTTGACTCTGTCCACAATGTCCTGCCTGCCGAGAATGATACCGGCCTGAGGGCCGCCAAGGAGCTTGTCACCGCTGAAGCTGACGGCTGAGACGCCTTTGGCGATCACACTTTGAACCGACGGTTCATCCAGGCCGGTCTCAGGCGGAAAGTCGATCAAATTGCCGCTGCCCAGATCTTCCAGAACAGGCAGGCCGTGCTTGTTCCCAAGGGCAACCAGCTCCCCGGCATCGATAGCCTTGTGAAAGCCGACAATGCGGTAGTTGGAGGTGTGGGCCTTCATGAGTGCTGCTGTTTCCGGCCCTATAGCTCCTTCATAGTCCTTGAGGTGCGTCCTGTTCGTGGCCCCGATCTCCCGCAGGATCGCCCCGCTTTTGGCCATGACCTCGGGGATGCGAAACGAGCCCCCAATCTCAACGAGCTCGCCCCGGGAGACAATGACCTCACGGCCTTTGGCCAGGGTATCCAGCATCAAAAGCACGGCCGCGGCATTGTTATTGACCACCAGTCCGGCCTGAGCGCCGGTCAGCTCGCAGAGGAGCGATTCGACCAAGGCATAGCGGCTGCCTCGCTTCCCGGTCTGCAGGTCGAACTCCAAATTTGAGTAGAACGCATTGGCCCGCTCCACAGCCTGAATGGCCTCCTGTGCAAGAATGGAGCGCCCCAGATTGGTGTGCACCACCACTCCGGCGGCATTGATGACACGCCGGAACACCGGACGTGTGGCAACCCGGACATACTCGCGCAGCTCGGGCAGCAGGGCCTCCAAATGGAGCTCGCTTTCCGTGGCGATTTCGCCCCTGCCGATCCGCTCCCGGCAGATATCCAGGAAACCGTTGACCGCCTTCTTGAGCATCGGCCGAGGGACTCCGGTGAATGATCGATCCTGCTCCAGGCGTTGCAAGATGAGGTCGACAGATGGGATGGCGCGAAAAAGGGCCGACACCCGCACCTCCTTTTCTGGTCGCGGCATCAATGGGATATGCGCCCGCCCGGCATACCGAGGCGAAAGGGCTGCTCCGTCTTGACCGAAATGGTCATCGGTTATATACACAGACGTATCGGCGCCAGTAGCTCAGGAGGATAGAGCAGCGGCCTTCTAAGCCGCCGGCCGGGGGTTCGAATCCTCCCTGGCGCACCATGGATGGGCGGGGCATCGCGAACGACTCGCATGCCCCGCCTTTCTTTACATGAAAAAAGTGCTGCAAGTTGTTGATTTCTGAGCGCCAAGAGGACGAGGCGCCTCGTTTGGTTCCATATGGTGCGGGGCTTTGAACCTCTTGGAGCCCTTCCTGTCATTCGAGCTCAGGATCCTTCAAGGATCGAATACTGAGCGGTTGGCTGTCTCCATAGCCTGTGCCGAGATGGAACCTGCCTTTGGCGCCCCGTCTCCTTGGCGCTTTTTTCATGCTTGGTTGTGCCTCCCCAGGCATGAGGATTACTCCGTTTTGGACGATTCCCGCATCCAAGCGCGTGTGAGTCGGAATGTACGTGTTCGGAATTCGCCTTGTCAAGGCGGCTTTGCTACTTCTAGGCCAGGAGCTCTGATTTCAAGCGGGTTGTAAGCGTTGCACCTAAAACTTAAAGTGCTACTTTAATTTTTAAGCGCTGCTCACGTGCCGAGATCTGGAAGAGGTGCGCCTGATGCTTCGAGAGGCCGGTCAGGTCAGGCGGCCAGGCCAGCCAGAGCCCGGAGCGGTTGACCGTCCGCCGGGTATGCATTATATCTGTGAATATGATTGGGGTATTGAAAGCCGCCGGGGTATCCGTCGGATCCTCTCCGCTTTTGAGAAAGCCCACTGTACAGCCCGACGCTAACCCGGGCGAAAGGAGTAAGTATGCATATGGATGACATGTTCCCCTCGACACTGACAAACGGAGAGACGGCTGAGAACATCGCCACTGCCAACGAGATCGATCTCGAGGATATTGCTTTGACCGAAGAGGCCTCCACAGCCTTGTACGAGAAGCTGAAGTCTGTGGGCATTGAACCGTCGCAGGCCTTTATGGAAACCAAGGCCAAATGGACTGATGCTGGAGAGCTGTTCTTGTTCTACACCATCCAGCAATCGTCAGAGAAGGATGGTCAGACTGTGATCATGCAAATTCCGGCTGATCATTGGGGTGTTGATATTCCGCAAACCTATCTGCATTGATACACGCCCCGCCTGGGAAAGGACATCTCCATGCCCGAAAGCTCAAGCGGGCTCGTGAACCTGGATGAGCCCGCTTGAGCTATTCCAAAATTTCAAGCACCGCCCGCTTTCTGTCCTTCATGGCCACGGCACCGAGGATGGTTCGCATGGCCTCGGCAATGCGGCCTTGTCTGCCGATAACCTTTCCAACGTCCTCTTTGGCCACCCTGAGCTCGACGACCGAAGCATGGCTCCCTTCTACCACCCTGACTGTGACAGCCTCTGGATTATCCACCAGCTCCCTCGCGATATGCTCAATGAGCTCCTTGTACATACGGCACCTCCTTGTGAGCTTGAATATGGCCGTGCATGAAACGATGGAATCGCCTCTGCGGTCGAACAGCCAGCAGTTCGGATCGAGCGCTCCTGGATCTGCCCAAAGCGTCTCATAGACCGAGCCTTTATGCTGTACAATTCTTCGGGGATTTTTCGGATAATACCCTGTTCCGGCCTTTTTGCAAATACGGGGTCGATCTATGCATCAGGACAGGATTCGCTGGAATGCCAAGTATGAAGAAATGCGGGAGCTCAAGCGACCCTCCCCGCTGGTACGGCGATACTGCCGCCTTGCTCCGGGAGGCCGGGCCCTGGATGTTGCCGCCGGCTTGGGACGGAACTCCCTGTTTCTTGCCGAAAGGGGTTTCACGGTCCTTGCAGTGGACATAGCCGATAAAGCTGTGGCCGAGCTGCAACGCCTGGGACACAGTCGAATCATTCCTGTTCAGTCGGATCTCGACCACTTCCCCTTCCATTCCGAGGCCTTCGACCTGATCGTCAACTGCCGTTTCTTGGATCGCAGGCTCTTCCCCCTGCTGCAGGAGAGCCTGGTGCCTTCCGGCCTCCTACTTTTCGAGTCGGCTTTGGAAAGCAGCCTCCCACACGTATCCCAGCCGCGCAACCGGGAGTACCTCTTGCGCAGCAACGAGCTGTTGCAGGCCTTTCTGAAGCTGCATATTCTGTATTACGAAGAGCAGGTCAGGCGGGATTCTTTGTGCCCCGGCCAGGCGAGCTGCCTGGCCCGCCTGGCGGCATGCAAAGGCCCGGCGAACCCCCTGGCAGACAACTCGAGATAGAGGCGCTCATGGCTTTTCGTGCATCCCAGCCCGGTCTAAGGACGTTCCTGTCCCTTTGCCTTGTGCTCCTCAGCTCAGGCTGCGCGTCGACATCCATCGGCCCTCCGGGAACGGCCCGGCAGGAATGCGTCGTTTTGCTCCACGGCCTGGCCCGCACGAGCCTGTCCATGGGCAAGCTGGAGGAGGCTCTGCTCCAGAATGGCTATGCGGTCTGCAACGTTGACTATCCATCCCGAAAGAAGGCGCTGGAGGAGCTGGCCGATACCGTGATCGGCGAGTCCATGGCCAGCTGCAGGGACCTGGGCGCCGAGACAATCCACTATGTTACGCACTCCATGGGGGGCATTGTGCTCCGTCTCTACCTCGAGGAGCATCAGCCCAAAGATCTGGGGCGTGTGGTCATGCTCAGCCCGCCGAATCAGGGCACCGAAATTGTGGATGTCCTCGGGCACAACCCCCTGTTTTCCCTTCTCTACGGCCCGGCCGCAAATCAGCTCGGGACAGATGAGCGAGGCCTGCCCAGGACTTTGGGCTCGGTAAATTTCGAGCTGGGCATCATCACTGGACGGCGTTCGGTCAATCCCCTGCTGTCGCTGCTTATCAAAGGAGAGGACGATGGGAAGGTCTCTGTGACCAGCGCTGCAGTCAAGGGCATGAAGGAGCTGGTAACCGTCGATGTTTCCCATCCATTCATCATGCGCAACGATCGGGTCATCGAGCTGGTCTTGCGCTTCCTCGGAACAGGCAGCTTTTCCACAGGCGAGGCAGCGGCACAGCCGTAAGGCCGAAGGGACAGCCTGGACGAAAAGCTTCTTTACCCATTTCACAAATATTCCCTTATTATCGGCACGAGGCCAGGTATATGCTGAAAAGCACTGCTGCCGCCCCGAGCGCCCCGAGCAGGCTGAGCTGCTCCTGGTAGAGCAGAGCGCCAATGCCGATGCCGCAGACCGGCTCAAACAGGGCTGCTATGGAAACGGCCTGGGCGGAGATGGAGTTCTGGGCCTTGAAGAACAGGGTGTAGGGCACGACCAGGGACACGGTTCCGAGGATGAGCAGGAAGGGCAAGTTCTTCCAGAAGTGTCCGGAGGGAACGGCCATACCCCAAGGCGACAGGAGCAGGACGACGATAAGGCATCCCCACATGGTCCGGACCAGTGACGGCACCTGGCCGGCCAGGAAGCGGCCGAAAAGGAAGACACCCGCCAGGCAGACTCCTGAGAGCATGGCGCTGATGATACCGACCACCTCGTCCCGGCCTGCTTGCAACAGAGCGGCCGGCTCAATGACTAGGCCGGTCCCGAGGAGCCCCAGACCGACGGCCAGCCAGCTCAGCAGCGTGTTCTTCTCCTTCAAGAGCATCGGGCTGAGGAGGGTCACGTAAATGGGTGCGGTGTAGTGCAGCAGGACAGCCTTGGCCACGGTGGTCTTGAGAATGGCAAAGTAATAGAAGACCGCCGTGCTGCACATCGCCAGCCCGATACCGCAGAGAACGAGCCTCTGTCGCCAGCTCAGCCTCCGGGGGTCCGCTTTCAGGCGCAGCGTCGGCTGTCTGGCCACCCAAAGAACCAGAGGGATCGAGCCGATGAGGGCCCGATAGAAGACGATGCTTGTCGAGGAGTAGGCCTCGATGGAGCGGACCCAGACCGGAGCCAGGGCAAAGCAGAAGGCGCCCAGCATGGTCATAAGAACGCCTGCGATGCGCTTCTGTCGGTCGGCAGACCTGGCCGCTGGCTGGATGTCTATCTTCATCCTTCCTCCTCTCTGAATCGGTGGAACAGCCTTCCTCTGGATAGGCCGGGGTATGGACGAACAAGGCCTATGTTCGGCTCTTGCTTGCGATGATCGAGGGATATCTCCGGCTGGTCGTCAGGGATCATGCCCAAAGGCAGAGATTCGTGCAAGCTCTGTTTGTAAGCGAAAAATGCTTTGCCTGCGGCGATGGGGCCCCATTTCCGACCCCTTGGAACCGGTTTTTGACTGACCAGTTTGCATGGGTCATGATGATGACACGGCTCGAGGCATTGTGTTTGTCCCATTCAACGAGCTCCAGGCACAGGTGGAGTATGAGCACCATTGAACAGGATCTCAAGAATTTTTTGGACGGCTGGCCGGAAAGCAGTGATCAGAACAAGCAGGCCTTTGTCCGGCTCAAGGAGCATTTGGCCGGTCACTCGGACGTCCGTCTCGAATTTGAGCAACGACCGGGGATCACCTCCTCACTCCGGGCGACCCAGAGGACTCAAACCGAGCGCCCCCTCTTTGTCATGGTCGACGTGATCGAAGATACGCCCCGTTGGCTGTCGGTCTGCTTCTACGCCGATCTGATCAGCGATCCCGAGGAAAGAGGAGACGAGGTTCCTGAAGGGCTCCTTGGCGAGGATGCCCTTTGCTTCGATCTGGAGGCATACGACGACAAGGCTTTGGAGTATGTTCAGGCCCGAATGGACGAAGCCCTTCACAGCCTGAGATCCTTGAGCTAACCTCCTAGTGTAATGTTCCAGAAACACTCTGAATTGGCCCTTGTCGAGAAGCCGAAGTACCGTGCATAATAGAGCCACAAAGCCGTTCGGCTGACTCCGTTCTCATTGCGAATCCCTTCATTGTCCAATGGTGTCCGATACGGGCACCCAGGGAGGACAGCCATGCTTTCCGGCGAATCCGGATCCAGGGCAAGGCTGAAGCGCGACACGAGACCGGCACGGCTGCAGGGCCCAGCTCATCGGCTCAGTGCCGCCGTCAATCCGGTTGGGATGATCATCTGCTTGGCGGTTCTTCTGCTGCTTCCCGGCGCTGGCCGGGCTGAGCCAGGCTATGCCCAAGACCGCCGGGACATGGTCGAGTCCATCGCCAGAATGCATGGCCGGCACCCGGTTCCAGCCGCCGGCAGCATCGATAAGCAGGTTCTCCAGGCCTTGCGCCGGGTGCCTCGGCACGAGTTCGTGCCCGAGGAGCACACGGACAAGGCCTATGCCAACAGGCCCCTGCCCATCGGTCACGGCCAGACTATCTCCCAGCCGTACATCGTGGCCCTGATGACCGACCTGCTGCAGATTGAGCCGACGGACACGGTCTTCGAGCTCGGCACCGGATCGGGCTATCAAGCTGCAGTGCTGTCCCATCTAGCCGCAGAGGTTCATACCCTGGAGATCATTCCCGAGCTGGCCGAGTCCGCCGCAAGGCGCCTGGACCGTCTTGGCTACGACAATGTCCATGTCTCCCAGGGGGACGGCTACCATGGGCTTGAACAGGAAGCCCCCTTCGAGGCCATTATCGTCACCGCCGCCGCCGGACACATTCCCCCTCCACTGGTCAGACAGCTCAAAGAGGGTGGTCGCATGGTCATCCCGGTCGGGCAGCCGTTTCTGACCCAGCAGCTGACCCTGGTGACCAAGGACAGCCAGGGATCGCTCCGCATCAGGCATTTGCTGCCCGTCTCCTTTGTGCCTTTGACCGGCGGCCATTGAGCCCGGAATCTCCATGTCCGCATGCCTCTATGCCGCCGTGGCCCTCCTCTCGGCCAGCTCCCTGGCCCTCGAGATCGTCCTCATCCGTCTGTTCTCCGTCATGCAGGGGCATGACTACGCCTCCATGGTCATTAGCCTCGCTCTGCTGGGCATCGGGGCCGGCGGCATTGCTGTCAGGCTCTTTCGAAGTTGGCTGCTGGCCAGGGCGCCATCGATTCTGACCTGCCTCTGCCTTCTGTTCGGCGCAAGCGCAATCGGCAGCTTCGCCGCGGCCAGGGAGCTCCAGTTCAACCCTCTGGAGGTCATGTGGTCCGGCGGGCAATGGCTGGCTCTAGCCGGGACCTATGCTGTTCTGGCCGTCCCCTTTGCCTGCTTCGGAGCCGCCATCAGCCTGGCCATGAGCGCGGAAACAGTCCGCATCCGCAGGATATACGCTGCCGACCTCTCCGGAGCCGGAATCGGCGCTCTGCTGGCCATGGTCTCACTGAGCCGGTGCTTTCCTGGAGACTGCTTGCAGCTCGTTGCCAGCGGCGGAGTCCTGGCCTCGGCCTTTTTCGCCGGGAGACAGCGGTGGCGCAAAGGCGCTGTGCCGCTGCTCCTGGCCGGGGCACTCGCTCTGCCGTTCCTCCTGCCGGCATCAGCAACCGTCCCGTCCACTTCCGAATACAAGCCTCTGGCCCAAGCCAAGCGTCGACCCGGCTCAAAGGTCTTGCTGGAAAAACCGAGCCCCCACGGGATCATTACGGTCGTTGCCTCGCCGCGTATGCCCTTTCGGTACGCGCCGGGCTTGAGCCCCCTCTGTCCGGTTGAGTCTCCGAAACAGCGCCTCGTCTTTCTCAACGGTCAACGCTACGGTGCACTGCCGGCCACCAACGCGACAGACTTGCCCGCGGAGTTTCTCGATTGCCTGCCCACCCAGATAGCCTACACCCTCTTGGAAAAGCCCTCGGTCCTCCTGTCCGGCGGCCTCAAGGGTCTTGGCGCCTTTGAGGCCCTGAGCCGTTCGACCGACTCGGTTCACATTCTGGACAAGAACTGGGAGCTTCTGACCATTCTCTCCGAAGCAGCCTCTTTAGCAAACCAGGCAAAGGAATCGGTTCACTGCTCAGCTGAAAGCGTACGGGCGTTCCTCTCGCGTCGCGGCGGTCACTTCGACCTGCTGCAGCTCTGGTCTCCCTGCGCAGGAGAGGCGCCTTTGGGATCACAAGGGGTCAACGAGGATTTCACCTGCACCGTCCAGGGGCTCGAGCAGATGTATGCGGCTGTGGCTCCCGGCGGTTTGATTCTGCTCAGCCGCTGGCTTGATCATCCACCGGCGGCGAGCCTGAAGCTGCTGGGCACAGCAGTGGAAGCCTTGGAGCGTTCTGGCGTGAAGCAGCCCGGAAAGAGCTTGGCCGTGATAGCCAGCCCGACGACGATCAGCCTCCTGATCAGCAAAGGTGGGTTCAATCAGGCGGATCTGGAGCGGATCGAGACCTTCTGCTCCAAACGGGCCTTTGGGGCGTTTTCTCTTTCGGGGCGGCAGGGAGACGCCTCGCAGAGCAGGCCGGAGCTCTCCAGGGGAGTTCAGGCCCTGCTGAGCAAAGAGCGGGAAAGATTCCAGCTGACCTATCCCTTTTGCATCACCCCGGCCACAGACGATTCACCCTACTTCAGCCGTTTTTTCCGCTGGAGCAGCCTTCCCGAGCTGATGCGACGGCACGGATCAGGCGGCGCCTCGCTCATTCAATGGGGCTACCTGATTCTTATTGCCATGGCCGTCCAGGCGGCGCTGGCCGGGATTCTCCTCATTCTCCTGCCTCTGGCCGTCTTTCGGCGCGGACAGAGGACCTGGAAAAGCTCCGGACGGGCCGCCCTGGCCTTCACCTGTCTCGGTCTGGGCTTTCTCTTCCTGGAGATCGCTTTCATACAGCGATTGATCCTGCTGCTGGGAGATCCTGTCGCGGCCGTGAGCGTCGCCCTTGGTTCCTTCCTGGTCTTTGCCGGCTTGGGCAGCATGGCCTGCGGCCGTCTCGGCCTGGGTCGAGCTGTGCTGTGCCTCTGTCTGACCGTACTGCTGCTGTTCCTCGGACTGGATCTCCTGGGTCCGACCCTCATGGCCCAGGCCTGGGGTCTCAAGGTCGGGCTCGCCGTGGCTATGTGCGCCGTGCCCGCCTTCTTTATGGGTATGCCGCTGCCCCTCGGCCTTGAAACCGTCTCCAGGCAGGCCCCGGAGTGGATTCCCTGGGCCTGGGGCGTGAACGGTTTTGCTTCCGTTTTGGCACCGATTCTGGCCACCCTCCTGTCCATCCATCTCGGCCTGGCTTCTGTGGTCGGCGGTGCCTGCCTCCTGTACCTAGGGGCTTATCTGGCCTTGAGATCCATGTCTTCCCCCTGAGCCCGGTCAGACTGCCATCGCCTCTCTGCCCATGGACCTTCGCCAGCCGGATCGATCTACCTTGAATCCCTGGAGTCGAGCAGCTGTCGGACAGAATACAGGAGCTCGCCAATGCCGAAGGGCTTTCTCAAGACACCGGTGGCACCGAAGGCCTGAGGCCGGCCCAGGATCTCGTGGGAGGTATACCCCGTGGTGACCAGCACGGCGACCTCCGGATCTATGGCCTGCATCTCCTGCAGGCAGCGCTCGCCGCTGAGCCCAGGCAGGCCGAGATCGAGCAGGACCGCATCAATGCTCTCGTGGCTGTTCTTGAAGATATCCAAAGCCTCCTGACCGCAGCTGGCGGTCAGCACGGTATAGGCGTTCTCTTCCAGGACCTCCCTGGCGATATCGAGATTGAACTGCTCGTCGTCGACCAGAAGGATCGTTTCCTGACGGCTGGATCGAGGCTGGCGGGCTGTCTGTGCGGACTCGGCGCCCTCCTGCTCGTCAAGCTGCCTGCCGCCGATTGCCGGCAGAAGGATCTCAAAGGTCGTACCTGACGGCTCAAGGCTTTTGACTGATATGGATCCACCGTGCCCCTGAACGATCCCAAAGACGATGGCCAGGCCGAGCCCCGTTCCCTTGGAGACCTCCTTGGTGGTGAAAAACGGATCGAAGATCTGTTCGCGGACCTTCTCGGTCATGCCGGGACCTGAGTCTTGAACGCGCAGGACCGCGTATTGAGCCGCTCCGGGCTGCTCCTGGCCGGAAACAGCCTCAGACTGTCCATGCCGGCGGCAGGTTTCCAGGCGGATGCATCCGCCTTGAACAGGATCGATGACATCCACGGCATTGTTAATCAAGTTGAGCAGGACCTGTTCAAGCTGGGTTCTGTCAGCAGATATCCTTGGCAGTCCTTGATCGAGGCGGGTCTCGAGGCTGATGGATCTGGGCGTGGTCCGCCTGACCAGGCTGAGGGTCTCGGTGACGATCTGGTTGAGATCCGTGGGGACAAAGGAGTAGCTGTCCTTGCGGCTGAAGGTCAGCAAATGGGAAACGATCTCCCTGCCCCTGGAGGTCATCCGGAGCATGTCTTGGCATCGGCTGATCGCAGGATGATTCGACGAGATCTCGCCTTGCAGGAGCTCGAGATTTCCAGCCAGGCCGTGGAGAAGATTGTTGAACTCGTGAGCGATACCGCCGGCCAAGGTGCCCACAGCCTCCATCTTCTGAGCCTGCCTGAGCTGCTCTTCAAGCTCGTACTGCTCGGTCATGTCCAGCAAAGAGGCGATACGGTGATTCGTGCCGGGTATGATGTCGACGCTGATGAGCATGTGCCGGATCCGGCCGTCTTGGGTCAGGATGCGCCCGGTGTACTTCCTGGGGATATCCTCGGGGGCCTCGAGGCGTCTGCGGTGATACTCGAGCATGGTCTCCAGGTCCTCCGGCGGCACGAACTCGGTCCACTTGCGCCGGCCTTCGATCTCCTCCCGGCCCAACCCGAGAACCTCGTCGGACTCCCGGTTGACCATGAGAATGGTGCAGGTCTCATCGAAGATAATGGTTAGGGTCCCGGTGTTCTCGAAGATGGCCCGGTAGCGTTCCTCGCTCTTCTGGAGCGCCTGCAGGGCTTTGTTGCGCTCCTCATCGCTGCGCTTGCGCGCGGTGATGTCCGTGGCAAACCCGTTAATGATCAGATCTCCGTCTGGAGTGCGCCCTCCAATCCTGGCGTTTTCCGAGAGCCAAATTGTCGAGCCGTCTCGTCTCTTGATCTGGTACTCGAAGTTGTCCACCTGACCCTCCGACCGGAGCCGGTTCAGAAACTCGCGCCGCAGATCCGGCTGGACATAGATCTGGTTGGCCAAATCGGTCAAGCTCCGCTTGACAGAAGCCGGGCTTTCATATCCGGTCATTCGAGCCATGCATGGATTGAGATCCAGGAGCGCTCCTGAGGCCGTGGTCTGAAAGATGCCGATGGGCGCGTTTTCAATGAGATCCCGGTACTTCTCTTCGCTCTCTCGCAAAGCCTCTTCAGCCTCTTTGAGCCGGGTAATGTCTGTGGCGATCTGCAGGCGGACGACCCGCCCGTCAGTCCAGACAATGGCCCGGTCGCGATTCGTATACCATCGTCCGGTCAGGGGATTCTTATCCTCCCAGACGACCATGCCACGGGGACGACCGTGGTCGTCGACGAGCTGACGATTCGTGCAATGCGGGCATGGAGCGCTGAGCCTTCTGAAGCTCTTCCAGCATATCCGTCCGGAGAAGTCGCCGCCGAAGTCGGACTGCATCTGCCGATTCATGAACAGGATTTCATAGCTGTCCATGTCGGCGACGTAGACATGCGCATCGAGGTTGTCCAAAATGGTCAAAAGGGTTTCTACGGATTTCTCGCACTCTTCAGCCCAGCTCGCACGAGCCCCGGCAGCGTTTCGGCCGATATGCTTGCCCCCTGAGGCTGCCCCTTTGAATGCTCCACTGCTCATGGGTGTCCTTCACGTTCGGTTCCTGTCTTCAGGGACTCCTAGCAAACACTGGGCCATATTCAGGTCTGACGGCTCACCAAGCAGCCCCGAGATCTGCCCCGGCAGAGGGATGTCAGAAGGAATGGCTCCAGAGGCGCGGCCAGGAGATGGTTGGACTCTTTGAAGCTGTGTCATTGTACATGGAAAAAGTGCTGCAAGTAGTTGATTTCTCAGCGCCAAGAGAACGAGGCGCCTCGCTTGGTTCCCTTCCAAGGAGCAGAATGACCCCGCGCTGCACAAGGACGTCAAGGCATGCGGCAGCTGTATAAGCCCTTGCCTGTGGGTGCAGCACGGGCATAGGATTGGTAACGGGACGAATGGCTGGCGGAGAGCCGACAAAAAGTGTACATTGGAGCCTCAGCCTGAGCGCGAGAAGAACAGGCTGAGCTCGGAGGAACCATCGGAGCAGGGGCATCAGCCCAACCAATGACCAGGAGATGCCCTGCGCGCGGTCTATTCCAGGAGCAGAAGCTCGGTGACCGGCTCTTCCCAGGCATCCCAATCAAGGGCGGCGCACTCAGATAAGAAATCAAGGAATGCTGAACGCTCCGGAGCGAAGCACCTGGTGCTTCGGTGGTCTTGGCCGCAATAGAAGCATCCCTCTGGATTGCTACCAAAGACAGCCTCTATTCTCAAGTGCTCGATGAGACTGATTATCTGCTCAACGGCTGCCCTGTGCATAGCCCCCTCCTTTTATAGGATCTGCCGGGATTGGGGAGAGGCCTCTCACGTTCATCCCAGATTAGACCCAATATTCAGGGGGAGCCAGCGTAACAGACCGAGAATACCCGTTAAATACCAGGAGCCTCCGTATTGTCGGGCTCGCTCAAGGGCTTGGCGGCAATACGGTCAGGTTTCTCCCGTGCAACCAGGATACATTGTGGTCACGTGGGGAGAGGCGCATGCAAACATTCCTGCTGCTTTTGGGGCTCTTCGTTCTTATGGCCTGCTTCGGCGTGGTTCTGTACAGCTCACATCAGCGTCTCGGCCGGTTGTTCGGCGGGACCCCGGAGGAGAAAGCCCGTGATGAGCTCGTAGGGCTCTGCTCCGGGGATGAGGAAGCGGCCGAACGCCTCAGGCAAAGGGAGATGGAGCGGAGCCCGAACATCAGCTCCCGCGAGGCCTATAGGCGGGCAACACGGCGTTGCAGACGGCACAATCAGTAGCCATAAACCTGCCGGAGACCGGTTTACAACCCGACACATTCCGGCTCACGGCTGCCGGCGCAGCCGATTTCGGTCATGGTGCTCAGCTGCCACAGGCAGTCGATGCCGTGCACTTCGTTGAGATGCCCATAGTCAATGGACTCCAGGCCGGCAGCATCTATGGAGAGTGCCGAGCTTGAGGCGAATATGCCGACATCGTGACTGAACTTATTTCCCGGAACCGGAGCGCAGTCGCAGACTTCGGAGATATCGTGGGCAAAGTTGATGTAGCTGATTTTGCCATCGGCGAAGGTCTCTGTAACCCCTTTGGCGGCCACAGCCAGCCCCTTAAGCAAACGCTCTCTGTTCTCCAGGGTTATGGCCCCTTCGGGGCACACAGAGCTGCAGATGGGGCAGCGCATGCATTCCGGGCTGTCGATAACGGCCACATCATTCTCCAGCCTGGGCAAAGAGAACCAGCAGGCCTCCAGGCACTCGCCGCAGCCCTGGCAGGAGTCCTGGTGAACCACCAGGTCGATGAGCCGATGCTGCTCCAGCTTGGTTTTCTTGGTTACGCAGCCCATGCCCAAGTTCTTGATCGCGCCTCCGAACCCCGTCAGCGGATGGCCCTTGAGGTGGGAAACGACGATCATGGCATCGGCGTGATAAATGCCCCCGGCCACCTCAACTTCCGAGAGAAGCGGATCCGGTGATTCCACCCGGATGCCGTTCTCGCTCATGAGGCCGTCGGCGACCAGAAAGGGCGCGAAGTTGAAACCGTTGGCCATGGCCGTTTCCATATGGTCCACACCGTTTTGCCTCTTGAGGGGATAGTACGTGGTCGTATCCGTCAGGAACGGCTTGCCGCCGCGGGCCCTGACCTGATCAACGATATGCTTGAGAAAAAAGGGGCGGACATAATTGGGGTTGCCCAGCTCGCCCACATGGAGCTTGACAGCCACCTTGTCCCCCGAGCTGACCACATCGAAGGTTCCTGCCTGATTGTAAAGCTTTTCGGCCTTAGCCAGCATATTGGCATTTTGACCCCAAGGGGTGAAGTAGACGGTATCCTGAGACATACATCCTCCTCTTCTGCAAGCAGATTACCGATAGGATGGAGCACCTTCTGCCATTGCTGCAGCAGTGCTGACCGAACATACGCCACCGTTTAACATAAACCACTTCAGACCAATGTCAAACACAGGGGCAGCTGAGGTGCTTTGCTCGATCCCTCATGCCTTCCAAGGAGCAGAAAGGCATGGCATTTCGCTCCCTGGAAGGGAACCATGTGAGGCGTCCCTGCACTCTTGTAGCAAAATCAATAGCTTGGAGTATTTTTCCATAGAATGACGGAAAGCTGAGCTGGAAAAACCTCTTGAAGATTCAAGAGAATCGGTTATACTCAATCCAATCTCCAGGCTGCCGTGCATTCGACTGCGATTTGTTCGAGGGCTGAACCAGACGGAGACGTTCCTCCTCCCAGTTCCTTCTCCTGACACATTCTCTGGGTCATGAGCGAGAGGGTCTATGCAGTGCCCCCAATGTCTTTTCGACAACCCCAAAGACATGCTCTTCTGCGGACAATGCGGTGCTCCGCTCAATCGACAGTGCCCGTCGTGCAACCAGCTCAGCCCTCCCGGCTTCAAGTTCTGCGGCATGTGCGGCGCCGAGCTCGGCCGAGGGGCTGAGCCTCGAGACAGGCCCATCCTTCCTGAACGTGCCCGCAAGTATGTCACTGTCCTATTCTCCGACCTGACCGGCTATACCGAGCTCTGTGAGCGCCTCGATCCCGAGGAGGCCAGCGAGACGAGCGCCACGGTGTTCAATGCCCTGTCTGAGATCGTTGCCAAGTACGACGGCTTTATTGAAAAGTACATCGGCGACGCCATCATGGTCCTGTTCGGCTTCCCGACCACACATGAGGACGATCCTGTGCGGGCTCTGAAGGCGGCTCAAGAAATGCACGCTGTGCTCAAGCACATGAGTCCGCAGCTCCGCAAGGCCGTGGGACATCCATTGTCCCTGCATTCGGGCATCCATACCGGCCTGGTGGTCACTGGAAGTGCAGACTGCAGCCAAGGACGCCACGGGGTGAGCGGAGATACCATTAATATCGCCTCGAGACTCTGCAGCTTGGCCAAGCCGGATGAGATTTTGGTCAGCCAGGTCACCTACCGTCTCAGCGCAGCCCTCTTCACCTTTGAGGAAAAGGCACCGGTTCAGGTCAAGGGGAAGCAGGCGCCCATAAGGGTTTACAGGCTCTCAGGACGCAGGGACACAGCCCTGACCGGGCGTGCCCTCCACGGATATCGGGCGGCCTTGATCGGCCGCAAGGTGGAGCTGTCCATTCTCAGGGAAGCCTATAGGGATATTCAGCAACGACGTGGTGGAGTGGTGACCATCTGCGGGGAAGCCGGAACCGGAAAGAGCAGGCTCATTGAAGAGTTCAAGTCCGAGCTCGCTGGAACCAAGGTCCAATGGAGAATTGGCCGGGGCTACTCCTACGCCCAAGACATGCCTTTTTCCGTTCTCAGCGACCTGCTGCGCAACGCCTTCCAGCTCCGGGAAACCGACTCCCCGAGTGAGATCAAGGCAAAGCTGCAGGCCAGGCTGGCTGATCTGGCTGCGGACACCGAGACTATCCTTCCTTACATCGGGAGCCTCTTCGCCCTGCACTACGACGAGCTGAGCGCATTAAGCCCTGACTCTTGGAAGCTCCGTTTGTACCAGGCACTCCAGAAGATCTTGAGCCGATTGGTCATGACAGGGCCGACCATCATCTGTTTTGAGGACCTCCATTGGTCGGACACACCCTCACTGGAGCTTCTGCGCGGCATTTTGCTCGAGCTGCGCCTGCCGGCGCTGTTCATCTGCTCGTTCAGGCCTCCGTTCGAGCTCCTGCCCAAACGGGAGCTCGAAGGCCGGGATCTCTTTGTCCGAGAGGTTCGGCTCCAAGAGCTCTCTCCATCGGAAACCAGGGATATGCTTGAATCGCTCCTTGAGCTGAACGAACCGCCTCAGGTCTTAAGCGCCTTTGTCCAGGAAAGGGCCGGCGGAAACCCCTTCTATATCGAGGAGATCATAAATACGCTCATAGAGGGGAATATTCTGGTTGCTGACACCCACGGCTGGCGGGTGAGCAAGCCAGCCCTGGAAGCAGCCCTTTCACCAACCGTTCATGGCCTCCTTTTTGCCAGAATCGACCGGCTGGACAGCGCTTCGAAGCGTGTTCTCCAAGAGGCCGCAGTGACCGGCGGGACCTTCTCCTACGACCTGCTCCTTCAGGCAACCACCTGTCCGGAGGCCCTTGAAGACGCCCTTGGTGAGCTGGAACGCCTTGATCTCATTCAGATCATGCCCTCGCAAACCCATCCGGAGTATGCCTTCAAGCATAGCCTGATTCATGAGGCCGTCTCGGCAACGCTGGTCAGAAAGGAGAAGCAGGCCATCCACGAGCGAATAGGGTGCGCCCTGGAGCAGCTCCACAGGGACAGACTGCCAGAGTTTTATGAAACCCTGGCTTACCATTTCTCACAGGGCCTCTCCGCCTCCAAGGCGGTCGAGTACGCCATGCGCTCAGGTGAAAAGAGCACCCAGCGTTATGCCTTGGACTCGGCCCAGTCTTACCTCAGCCAGGCCTTTGAATGCATGCGGGCGAAGCAGAACAGGTCCGTCGAGGAAAACGGACAGCTCATCGACATCATGACCATGTGGTCAAAGGTCTATTATTATCGAGGGGAGTTCCGGGAACTTATGAACCTTCTCGAGGAGCATCAGGACTTTGTCGAGTCAGTGGCCGATGAGGACAGGCTGGGCATGTACTATGCCTGGCTGAGCTGCGGCTTATGGCACCGGGAGCGCTTCCTGGAAGCCTATCACTACCTGACCAAGGCCCTCGAGATCGGGCGAAAGACCGGCAACGACAATGTCGTCGGTTATGCCTGCACCTGGTTGGTCTGGACGTGCTCTGATTTGGGCAGCTTCGACGAAGCCGTGGCCCGCGCCGACGAAGCGCAGGAGCTCTATCGGCTCGGACGGGCTGACGACTATGTCTTTTTCAACTCTCTGGCTGGCAAAGGCTTTGTATCCTGGCATCAAGGGAATCGACAGCAAGCCCGAAGCATCGGCGAGCAGCTCCTGGAGTTCGGGCAGGCGCACGCGAACATTCGGAGCACGGTCATGGGGCATTGCTGTATAGGCTTCAGCCACATTGTCGATGGAGACCTCGACTCGGCTGTGTCCAGCTTCGAGCAAGCGGTCGATGTTTCCCTGGACCCCTGGTTTGCTCAGTTCCCCAAGCTGGCTCTGAGCTATGCCTCCATTTCCTTCGGACGGCTGGAGCAAGCCAAGAGGATCCTGCAGGAGCTGAAAAGCTTCAGCCGGGAACACGGAGCGGAATATACCGGAACACCAGCCGAGTTCCTCTGGGAGGTCCTTTCCGTTGCCGAAGGGCGCGCCTCTGAAGGCTTGCCAACCCTCAAGGGCATGCTCAAGGTCTGGCTGGACAATCGCTCAAAGCTTCGGGCCTTGACCTTTTCGCATGTTCTGGCCCTCCTCTACGCACGGATGTCCACTGGAAGGACGGACCGAAAATACTCCAGGCTCTTGCACAACGCCGGCTTCATCTTCAAGGAGGCGCCTTTTGCCGGAAAACACGCCGAGCACTGGTTCCGGACCTCCATTGCTCTGGCCGAAGAGATGGGTGCCACTGCCCTTCTCGGACGGCTGTACCTGGATTTTGGTCTCTTCTTTGCCGCGCGGAAAAAGAGGCAGCAGTCCCGTGAGTATCTGTCCAAAGCAGCCGCTCTCTTTGAGGCCTGTCAGGCGCAGGCCCTATGGCGCAAAGCCAAGCAGGGTCTGCAATCCCTGGGGCAAGCTTCCGGATCCGCGGCTGTGGCGGCCAAAATCGAGTCAGAGGCAGTCCAGGACAAAGACGGCAGCTAGCGCGGACCTCATGGGCTCTGCAGCCCTCGAGCTCGCGCTCTGCTCATCCCACTCGGGCCCCACATTGCATTTCCTCAAGGAAACGACTAGGCTGAGTCGAACCAAAAAGCTCCATCAAGGCTCCCCATATGACTGACACCACGCAACGGTCTGTACAGCACATCCTCGTTGTCCAGCAAAAAGAACGGGGTGAGAGCAAGATACAGGGCATCAAGGAGCATTGCGGTGACCGCTTCCGGATAGAGATCCTGGACATAGAGCACCCGCTGCCTCCGGTTATTGACGACACCTCTGCCTATCTCCCCTCGAGCATTCAGGCCGACCTCGTTCTGGACTACCTGCTCCATCCCGATCTCTCCATGGATCTGGCTGAAATGTGTGCCCAAAAGGGCATACCGGTGGTGGCTTCCGGCAAGAAGCAGCGAGGGGGTTGGGCCCTGACGCCCCCGGTTTGCTGCGCCCTGTCCCCGCGAGCCCCTTGCGGACAATACGGACGCTTCTTTGGGTATCCGCGCTTCGAGCTGGATGTCTCCAACGGGACCCTCTCCAGCATTACGGTCATCCGCGGAGCACCCTGCGGAGCAACTTGGCGGGCTGCCGCCGCAGTTCAAGGATGGCCTGTGAATGAGGCCCTGGAAGGCATTGGCCTGCAAACCCAGTTCTTTTGTACGGCCGATCCAGCCAACTGGGACCCCATCGGAGGAAAGAGCCCGGTGCATTTGGCGGCGGATTTGCATTGCTCGGCATTCAAAGAGGCCCTCAAGCGCAGCTCGGCGCGGACATTTCAGGAATAAACCCTCATGCCTGCAAGGACTTCCCGCTCGCGTCTTTGGTGAGCCAGGCTCTTGCCTGGCTTTCCCAGGAGCGAAATGTCTGGCATTTTTGTTCCTTGGATTGGAACCAAGCGAGGCGCCCCGGCCGAAACGTATAAAAATCAACAGCTTGGAGCATTTTTCATATAAACCGTCATGCCTG
>Ga0207797_1000547_pt1 | contig 29015 bp, 28 predicted proteins | sample PRCRCaboRojoPR_6_FD_187275 | JGI IMG/M metagenome (GOLD analysis project Ga0207797, IMG submission 187275) | Marine sediment microbial community from Cabo Rojo, Puerto Rico - PR CR 10% Liquid 1 (SPAdes) | ecosystem: Environmental > Aquatic > Marine > Coastal > Sediment | place: Cabo Rojo, Puerto... | reverse complement strand
GGCCAACGAGTTCATGGAGGACTTCGAGCGGACGGGTGCGCTCGAGCGCTCCGTCGTCTTCCTCAACCTCGCGGACGACCCCGCCGTCGAGCGGACGGTCACGCCGCGGCTCGCGCTCACGACCGCGGAGTACCTCGCCTTCGACCGGAACTACCACGTGCTGGTCATCCTGACGGACATGACCAACTACTGCGAGGCGCTCCGGGAGATCGGAGCCGCCCGGGAGGAGGTCCCGGGCCGTCGCGGCTACCCCGGGTACATGTACACCGACCTGGCCCAGCTCTATGAGCGGGCGGGGCGGATCGAGGGGGTCGAGGGATCGATCACCCAGATCCCCATCCTGACGATGCCGGGCGACGACGACACCCACCCCATCCCCGACCTGACGGGGTACATCACCGAGGGGCAGATCTACATCGACCGCGACCTCAACTCCCAGGGGATCGAGCCGCCGGTATACGTGCTGCCGAGCCTCTCCCGGCTAATGGACGAGGGGATCGGCGAGGGTCTCACCCGCGAGGACCACGGCGACGTCTCCGACCAGCTGTATGCGGCGTATGCCGAAGGGGAGGACCTCCGCGACCTCGTGAACATCGTCGGTCGCGAGGCGTTGAGCGAGCGAGACAACCGCTATCTCGACTTCGCCGACGCCTTCGAGAACGAATTCGTCGAGCAGGGCTACAACACGGCCCGGACCATCGACGAGACGCTCGACATCGGCTGGGAGCTCCTCTCGATGCTCCCGAAGGAGGAGCTCAACCGGATCGACGAAGCGTTCATCGAGGAGCACTACATCGAGGAAGAGGTCGAGGCCGTCGAGGCCGAGGCCGACTGATCGCCGTCGACCGGCCCTGACTCATTCGTTTTCGTGACCAGACAGCCGAGCCGTGGCTGGGCCGCGTCAGCGCGTCGGCAACTGTAAAAGATTATCCGCGTGGCCACGCTATGACCCGATAACATGGCCGAGGACGTCAAGCCGACCCGGAAGAACTTGATGCAGATCGAGGACCGCATCGAGCTTTCGGAGCGGGGGCACGACACGCTCGAGCAGAAGCGTGATGGACTCATCATGGAGTTCATGGACATCCTCGATCAGGCTCAGGACGTCCGATCCAACCTCGAGGCCGACTACGATCGCGCCCAGGCGGCGATCGACAAGGCCCGGGCGATGGAGGGTGACGTCGCGGTCCGTGGGGCCGCAGCCGCCCTCAAGGAACACCCCGAGATCACGACGCAGTCAAAGAACATCATGGGCGTGGTCGTGCCGCAGATCGAGTCATCGCGGGTGAAGAAGACGCTCGATCAGCGTGGCTACGGTGTTCTCGGCACTTCGGCCCGGATCGACGAGGCGGCCGACGCGTACGAGGAACTCCTCGAGAGCATCATCCTCGCCGCCGAGGTCGAGACCGCCATGCGGAAACTCCTTGAGGAGATCGAGACCACGAAGCGCCGGGTCAACGCCCTGGAGTTCAAACTCCTTCCCGACCTCTACGAGAACAAGGAATTCATCGAGCAGAAGCTTGAGGAGCAGGAACGGGAGGAGATTTTCCGTATGAAAAAGATCAAGGCAAAAAAAGAGCGGGAGGAGGAAGAAGCGGAGGAGGCGGCCGAACTCGAGGAAATCGCCGTGGCCGGCGACGATTGAAAGACCGGGTCAGCTTTTTTCGATGGTCGCAAAAGGGTAGTTCATGGACTGTCCCGAGTGTGGCGCTCCGATGGTCGATTTCGCCGTTCCACCGGATCTCCGGGAAGCGGCGCCGTCCGGTTCGGAAGCGGCCGCGATCTGCACCCAGTGCCTCCGGCTGTTCCCGGTCGAGGAGGGATCGACGGACCCTGATTTCTCAAAGATCATCGAGGCGTTCCCAGACGCGGCGGAGGGTGGTCTCCCGATGGCTCTCGCGGTCGGCCTCCTGGTCGAATCGCTGGCGCTGAACCGGCAAAAAGTCGCCTCGCTGCTCGAACGGGTAATCGACGCGAACGCGGATCCGTGGCTGGTCCTGGAGCGATTGTCGGTCTCGCCGACGGTCCAGCCCGATGCCGACATCGAGCGGGCGAGCCGGCAGTTGGAGCAGCTCCTCGGCTAAACCGCGATCGTTTCGCCGTCCTCGGGAATGTCGATCTCGGGCATCGACTCTCGGAGGTCGTCCCTCGAGAGGAGGCAGTGGTTGATCGCGTCCATGTGGACGGCGATCACTGTCGCGTTTGGAACGGCGTCCTGCACCCGTCGGATATCCTCGATCGTCATCGTGATCGGTTCCCCGCTGACGAATCTGGCCCCGCCCGCGTTGAGGACGACCACGTCCGGTTCGTGAGTCTCGAGTGCGTCAGCTAGTTCGTCACACCAGACGGTATCACCGGCGACGAAGATCGATGGCTCGCCGTCTGTGGAAAAGACGAACCCGGAGACGGGGCCCATGTCATCGGCGAGCTCGTCGTGGCCATGTCGGCCCCCAGTTCGCGTCAGGATCACGCTCTCGAACGAGGCCGTTCGCTCGACGGGTCGCACATCATCGAAGCCTGTCTCAATGATCGTGGCGACATCCGGGGGCTGACAGAACACGGGAAGCGCGTGTGACAGCCGTTCGGCAGCTGCCTGGTCGAAGTGGTCGGCGTGGGTGTGGGTTACCACGACGGCGTCGGGATCGAGTTCGACGTCCGGGAGCGGAACGAGCGGGTTCGAGCGGTCGTTCGGTGTGTTCGGGATCGGCGGTCGAGCCCCCGCCGCATCGAGCATCGGGTCGACAAGGAACGTGGTTCTACCGATGGTTACCTGGAGGGTTGCGTGCCGGATGAGTTGGACGGCGGTCTCGCTCATACCCCTCATTTCGGTCCCGGAGTAATCCGTGTTTCCCGGGTGTTTAGATCCCGGTCGAATATCGGAGGATGCCGGCGATCCCGCCGAAGGCCGAGAGGAGCTGTTCGCCCTTCTCGAAGTCCGTGCTGATGAACTTCGTCTCGGTGCCACGCTGCTCGGCGATCCCGATGAGGTGATCGATGAGGTCCTCGCGGTCGCCTTCGTCGACGGTCTCGCCACACTCCGTGCATTCGTGAGTCGGGATGTCGGGTTTCCGGCTGTCGATCACCTCTCGCTCCTCGTGGCCGTTTTCGCACTCGTACGTGACGACGTCCTGCCGAAGGTCTTCGCTAATGAGGAGGGTTTCGACCGACCCCATGATCAGGTTCCGGCGGGTGGGTTCGAATCCGTAGGTCCCGAGGTCACCGTCGTGGAGCTCCTTGAAGAACTGCTCCATTACCCGCTTGTCGTCCATCAACTCGGCTTCGGCGAGGACCTCGCCGGCCGCGTCGACCAGGTCGTGCAGGCCGGACTCGTCGGTGTAGGCGACGTCGAACTTTCCGAGGACCTTGTCCTGGAGTTCGTGGTGGAGGTAGTCGCCGTCGAGGAACTCGTCCTTCGTGGGCGAGGGTCCCCCGACGAGCACACCATCGAGATCGTGTCGTTCCGGAACGAACAGTTCGTTGGCCATCTCCGCCACCTCCTGGTAGAACTTGTCGATGGCCTCGAGTCGGAGGCGATGAAACCGCTGGGCGGACTGTCCGCCTTTGCGTTGTTTGCCGGGCACGAGCGAGGTGGTCGACTTGACGGGTTCGACCCGTTTGCCCCGGAGCCAGCCGACGTTCGCCTCGCGCCGGTCGAGCACGACCAGCCCGTAGAGGCCCTGGTCGGCCAGCATCATCTCGAGCGGCTCGGTCAAGAACTCCGAATCGCAGTGATACCGGAAGGATTCGACGGGCTGGGGCGGGCTCTCGAGGACGCGCGTAACCATGTTGGTCTGCCCGCCGCCGGCGTCGACGGCACCGGAGAAGAGGACCATCCCGTTTTCGGGAGGGTTGTCGTAGTAGCGGAGCCGGTCGCGGATGCTCGTGAGGGCATCCTGAACGTTGGTCCGGGTCTGTTTGGACTTGATGTTGGACGCCTCGCTGTGCTCCTGGGTGACGTGTTCGACGATATCGGAGATCTGCTTGTCCGGAGGGACGTAAATCGTGACGAGCTGGGTGCCGGAGCCGGTGTAGTCCTTCAGCTCCTCGATGACCTTCTGGAACTCGTATTTGCGGCGGTCGTCGACGACCTCCGCCCCAGTCTCGCTCATCGTCCGTTCTAACCGGTGGCAGGTCAAGTATGTGTTGGACCCCAGGAGCCGGCAGGCCTCGGGTTATTTGACCCTGGCCGCTGCCCCCTCAGACGATGGCCGGGCGTTCGACGCCGGGGAGGTCACGATGAGCCACGCCGGCGAACGCTCGCCTGCGGCCAGCCTCACGCTGCTCGACGCGACGATGGTCGGCATCGGCGCCATGATCGGCGCCGGGATCTTCGTCCTCACCGGCTTGGCGGCCGAGACGGCCGGTCCGGCCGCGATCATCGTCTTCGCCCTGAACGGTGGGGTCACCGCCTTCACGGCGTTATCCTATGCCGAACTCGCGAGCGCCATCCCGCGAAACGGCGGTGGGTATGCCTACGTCCGCGAGGCGTTTCCCGCCGCCGTCGCCTTCGTGATGGGGTGGACCCGGTGGTTCACCTATATGGTCGCCGGGGCGCTCTACGCGCTCGGCTTCTCCTCGAACTTCGTCGAGTTCATCCACCTCTACTGGGCCGGCCTCCCGACCGGGAGCCTGTACCCCGGCGGGCCGTCATATCACGTGATCTACGCGCTCGTTGTGGTCGTGCTGTTCGTCGCGCTCAACGCCCTCTCGACGGAGGCGAGCGGCGGAGCCGAGACCATCGTCACGCTCATCAAGATCGTGATTCTCGGCGTGTTCGTCGCCTTCGGCGTGATGGTCATCGATGTCGGCGAATTCCAGCCGACGTTCCCGAAGGGGATGGTGTCGGTCCTGCCCGCTATGGGTCTGACGTTCATCGCCTTCCAGGGTTACGACCTGATCGCGACGGTCACCGAGGAGGTCGAGAACCCGCGGAAGAACATCCCACGGGCGATCATCCTTTCGGTCGTCGTGACGGTGATCGTCTACCTCTTGGTGGTCTTCGTGGCCATCGGGACGCTGGGCGCGGAGGCGCTTGGCGTCGCCGGCGAGACGGCGATCGCCCAGGCGGCCGAGGGTTTCATGCCCGCGCTCCCGGTCGTCGGGACGGGGGCTGGCCTCATCGCTTTCGGGGCGGTGTTCTCGACGATCAGCGCGCTCAATGCGGTGGTGATCGGCTCCAGTCGGGTCGCCTTCGCGATGGGTCGGGAACGGCAGCTCCCAGCGTCGCTCGGTCGGCTGCACCACCGGTTTGGAACCCCCGCGGTTGCTATTATTGTGAGCGCCGTCGTGATGCTGATCGCGGTCGTGGTCGTGCCGATCCGGATCGTGGGGAACCTCGCGAGCCTCTTCTCGCTACTCGGTTTCATCGTGGTGAACCTCGCCGTCATCCAGCTCCGCCGGTCCCGGCCGAACATGCAGCGGCCGTTCTCGATCCCGTTCTATCCGATTCCACCCATCCTTGGCATCCTGCTGAACCTCGTTCTCGGGCTGTTCATCGATCCGGTCACGTGGGCGCTCGCCATCGGCTGGTTGATTCTCGGGGCCGTGGTCTATTTCCTCTTCACCCGATACGGTCCGACCCGGACCCCCGAAACGGCTGTAAGCCCGGGCACCGACACCGACAAACGATGATTGAGACGCAATCACCGAATTCGGCGCTCATCGAGGCGGCCGACGGAGGGGCCAACTCGTGACCAACGGGATGCTTCGGGTCGTGCTCGTCGGCAGCGGCCGGGTGGGTCTCCAGACCGTCCGGATGCTCGATGCCCGGGGGCACGATGTTATCGTCATCGAACGCAATCCCGAACGCTGTGAGCAGATCGCCCAAGAGTACGTCGCGACGGTGATCGAGGGCGATGCGGCCCGCCCATCGATCCTGAAACAGGCCGACCTGGCCCAGCGTGACGTGGTGGTCGCGGCGTCGAATACCCCAGCGACGAACCTCGCCGTCTGCATGACCGCCAAGCAGATCGCCCCGGAAATCTTCACCGTCATGCGGACCACATTCGAGGACAGCAAGGCGGAGTACGAGGAGTTCATCGACCACGTCGTCTTCCCCGAGGAGGCGGGTGCCCGGACGCTCGTGAACGCGGTCCAGGGCGGTGTCCGAAGCATCGAGGAGATCTCCGGTGACGTCGAGATCGTGCAGGTGGAGGTCGCCGAGGGGGCGCCAGCCGCCGGGAAGGCGCTGAGCGAGGTACGCCTCCCAAAGGGGAGCCTGATCATCGTCGACTACGAGGGCAATCGGATCGGCGGCCCGGAGACGGTCTTGGAGGCGGGCCACCACTACATCATCGCCGTCGAGGCCGACGTGATGGACGAGGTCCTGAATTTGCTCCGCGGCTGACCTTACATCGAGTCGGGCGCTTCGATCCCGAGGAGATTGAGGGCGTTGGACACGGTGTGTTTCGTCGCCTCGACCAGGGCGAGCCGGGCCGATCGACGTTCGGGGTCATCAGCGCCCAGCACGGGACACTCCCGGTAGAAGGTGTTGTAGGTCTCCGCGATATCGCGGGTATAGGTGGCGACGAGGTGTGGATGGCGCTCGGCCGCCGCCTCCTCGACCACGGCCGGGAACCGGGCGATCTCCCTGATCAGGTCGCGCTCTTCCGACGCCCTCAGCACCGATGAGTCGTAGTCGTCGGGAACCCGAACCCCGTCGAGGATACCACAGCACCGGGCGTGGACGTACTGAACGTAGGGGGCCGACTGGGCCTCGAAATCGAGGGCTTCCTCCCACCGAAACGTGATCCCCTTGGTGGGCTGTTTCGATACGATGTCATACCGGACGGCCCCGATCCCGACCTGCCGGGCGATCCGGTCGATGTCGGCCGCTTCGAGTTCATCGTCGCGAATGCGGGTATCGAGGCGTTCCTCGACCTCCTGCCGGGCCCGGGCGATGGCCTCGTCGAGCAGGTCGTCGAGGTTCACCCCGGTTCCTTCACGGGTGGACATCCCGCCCTCCGGGAGGTTGACCCAGGAGTAGAAGACTTGGTCGATCCGGTCGCTATCGGTTCCGAGGTGCTCGAGTGCGGCCGAGAGCTGGGCAGCCTGTAGCTTGTGGTCCTCCCCGAGGACCGTCACGGCCCGGTCGGCCCGGTCGAGCTTCCACTCGTGGTGGGCCAGATCCCGGGTGGGATAGAGCGAGGTCCCATCCGACCGGACGAACACCATGGGTTTGTCGATGTCATCGGCCGAGAGGTCGAGCTGCCAGGCGTCTTCCTCCAGCTCGGCCTGCGGGAGATCCTTGAGCCGATCGATGATCGCGGCTGTCGACCCGTCGCGGAGGAACCGGGTCTCCTTGACGAACTCGTCGAAGGAGGCCGGGAGGCGGCCGAGACATTCCTGCATGCCCGAGAGGACCTGGTCGACGACCGCCGTGACACGCTCGTAGGCTTCTTTGTCCCCGGATTCGAGGCCCTGCATGATCGACTGGATCTCCGCCTCGGCCGCTTCGACGGCCTCGGGCTCGGCCTCTTCCAGATAGGCGTTGCCCTTGCGGTAGTAGCGGACGAGTTCGTACTCGATCCGGTCGCGGTCGGGCTCGGGCAGGTCAGCCTCGTCGAACGTCTCGTAGGCCCACGTGAACACGGCGATCTGTCGGCCGGCGTCGTTGACGTAGTAGTGGGTCTCGACGTCGTAGCCAGCGAAGTCCAGCACGCGGGCGATGGCGTCACCAAGGATGGGGTTCCGGGCCCGGCCGACGTGGATCGGCCCGGTCGGGTTGGCGCTGGTATGCTCGACGATCACGGACACGTCCTGCGCCGGGAGCCGGCCGAAGGCCTCGTCCGTCGCTGCCTCGACCGTTTCGTTGAAGTAGTCCGCGTCAGGGGTGAAGTTGACGTACGGGCCCTCATGAGCGACGGAACCGATGTAGTCGTACTCATCGACGTCGATGGCATCGGCGATCTCGGCGGCGATCACCGGGGGTGGACGCCCGGCTTCGTTCGCGAGTCGGAAGGCGACGCTCGACGCCAGGACGGCATCGACGTTCGGGGGTGGGTCCTCGAGGCCCAAATCACCGGTCGGGAGCTCCAGCGCCGAGAGCGCCCCCTCGAGGGCCTCTTCGACGGCCGACCGGAACGCGAGGAACATGGCCGCGGTAACCCGCGGGCCGATAAAGGCGTTCTGAAAGGGTGGCACGCAAGGTCATTGGGGCTCACTCGATCTCGCCCGAGACACCGTCCTATGATGAGAGGACCGACAACAGCTCGGGAGCCTCGTAGACTTTATTCCGTTGCTTTCCCGTGGTCTCGACGATGATGTCTTCGGCTTCGAGCGTGGCGATGGCGTCGTAGATGGCCGGTTTCGAGCGACCGGTCGCTTCGATTGCCCGGGGGGCGGTCAAGTACGGCTGCTCGAAGAGGTAGTCGATCAGGTCGCGGACCGTGGGCGCGCTCGGAAACAGGTCGAGGTAGGTGGTTCGAAGGTCCTTCAAACGGATGCCACAGTCGTAGGCGTCGATGGCCTGTTCGGCGATGGCGTTCAGGACGAACACAATCCAGTCCTCCCAGGCACCCTCGGTGCTGACGGCGAGGAGCCGGTCGCGGTATCCTTGACCATACTGCCGGAAATACGCTGAGAGATAGAGATAGGGTCCGGGAAGCAGCCCCTCGTGGTACAACTGCAACATGATGATGAGGCGGCCGATCCGGCCGTTGCCGTCCCGGAACGGGTGGATCGCCTCGAACTGGTAGTGGGCAAGTGCCACATCGATGAGGGCCGGGTAGTCCCCGCGACGCACGTATGTGATCAGCTGCTCCAGCAGGACCTCGACGTACTCCGGGCTGGCGGGGATGAACGTCGCCTCGGCTGGATCAGCACCACGAGCCCCGATCGAGACCGGGACGTTGCGGAGTTCGCCCGGACGGTCCTCGCCCCCACGGACGTCGTCCATGAGTTGTTCGTGGAGATCGCACACGAGTTCGATGTCGATCCGGTCCCCACTATCGAGGCGGGCGAAGCCCTTCGTGACCGCGTCGACGTAGTTGTACGCTTCCCGGACGTCAGTGTCGGCAGCCGCCGTCCGTTCGGGGGTGGCACCGACTTCGTGTTGATAGATGTCGGAAATCGTGACGTTTGTACCTTCGACCTGCGAGCTCATCGCGGCTTCACGGTGGACGAACGGGGCGATGAGAAGGTTCGGGTTCTCAAGGTCACGGTGGAGCGTCGCGAGCCGGCCGAGTGCGTACTGCGCATCGCCGTAGACCCGGAGGAGATCGTCGGTGAAGGAGAGCTCCGGTGGAAGGCTCGGCGGTCTGTAACAGGAGAGCCCGTCGAACTCGTCGAACGTTCCGGGGCTCTCGGTGAACTCCTCGAGATCCATTTACCTTATCATGGGCCAGCACCCCCAATAAGTTAACGAAAAACATGAAGAACTAACTACTCGTGTGTATGAACCACGTAAGTTAGAGATAACTCGAATTGTCTAACTTAACCCCTGCCCGCGCCACCAGTAGTAAGTCGGCGGTACGGTGCCGCGGGCGGCTGCTCGACGCAGGGGAAAGAACGTTTCAATCTGGATGTCTTCTGGATGAGACGATGAGCGAGTCCGACGGGCCGAAACAGGTCGATAATCCGGACTACCATAACGTGGATCATACCGCGGTCCAGACCTGTGGGTGGACGCGGAACGCCCTCAACGGCGAAGGAAAATGCTACAAAAATATTTTCTATGGAATCGAGTCCCACCGCTGCATTCAGATGACGCCCGTCGTCAAATGCAACGAACGCTGCGTCTTCTGCTGGCGGGACCACCGGGGGCACGCCTATGAGCTCGACGAGGTCGAGTGGGACGATCCCGAGGCGGTGGTCGATGCCAGTATCGAACTCCAGCGGAAACTGCTCTCCGGGTTCGGGGGGAGTCACAAAGTCCCGCGCGAGCGGTTCGAATCCGCGATGGAGCCCCGGCACGTCGCGATCAGTTTGGACGGCGAACCGACCCTCTATCCGTACCTCCCGGAGCTTATCGAGGAGTTCCACGCCAGGGACATGACCACGTTCCTGGTTTCCAATGGGACCAATCCTGGCGTCCTCGGCGAGTGCGATCCGACCCAGCTCTACGTGAGCGTCGATGCGGCCGAGCGGGCGACCTTCGACCGGGTGGTCAGGCCGGTCGATGGCTCCGCGTGGACCGATCTCATCGACACGATGGATGTCCTCTACGACAAGAACTGCCGGACGGTCCTCCGGACGACCCTCATGCGTGAGGAAAACATGGCCAACCCCGATTGGTACGCCGCATTTTACGAACGGGCCGACCCTGATTTCATCGAGCTCAAGGCCTACATGCACGTTGGCCATTCCCGCGATCGACTCGGCCGGGAGACGATGCCCGAGCACGACCAGGTCATCGCCTTCGCTGAAGCCGTCCAGTCACACCTCCCCGACCACGACGTCCTCAAGGACGTCCCGCCCTCGCGGGTGGCACTCTTGGCCAAAGAGGAAGATACTTGGGCGCCGACACTGGAAAAGGACAGTACCTTCTGGGCCGACGATCCCCACGCCGCGTGACCATCTCATATTTGGGATAGTTCCCAATTCCGGTATGCTTATCAGGAAAGTGGCCACAAGGTTGCGGTATGGCAGAAGCGCAACCCGCTATCGGGGCCGATGCGGTCGTCACGCTCCGACGGATCGCCCTCGACGGCGGGCTCGCCGGCGAAACCAAGCTCTCCTGTTCCGGGCTCGCCGGCGATCTCGACGTTTCCACGCAAACCGCCTCCCGCCGCCTCCAGCACCTCGAGGAGGCCGGCCTCATCGAACGCGAAACCGTCGGCGACGGCCAGTGGGTCTCCATCACCGACGCGGGGGAACGGACCCTCAGACGGGAATACGAATCCTATCGTCGCGTGTTCGAGGAACCCGAGGTCCTCGAGCTGCGAGGTGCCGTCACGAGTGGCATGGGCGAGGGCCGACACTACATCTCGCTTTCAGGCTATATGGCCCAGTTCCGCGATCGCCTTGGCTACGAGCCGTTCCCGGGCACGCTCAATCTCGACCTCGATACCGAAAGCGTCCGGACCCGGATGGGGCTCTCGGGATTCGAGCCGATTCCGATCGACGGCTGGGAGGACGAGGAGCGAACATACGGGCCGGCCGTCTGCTACCCCGCTTCGGTGACGACCACCGATGGCGATGCCTATGACGAGACGCACGTCATCGCCCCGGAACGGACCCATCACGATGAGGACCAGCTCGAGCTGATCGCCCCGGTCAAACTCCGTGACGAACTGAAACTCGCCGACGGTAATGTCCTGATGGTGTCGGTGGAGGAGTCCGGATGAGCCAGCGCCTCTCCGCCGACGTGACCGCCGCCCTCGAGGCGTTCCGGGCCGGCGACCCCGTATTGGTCCACGATTTCGACGATCGCGAGGGCGAGACCGACCTGCTCTACCCGGCCGCGGCGGTCACGCCGACAGCGGTCGCCCGGCTGCGAAACGATGCCGGCGGGCTCCTGTTCGTCGCCCTCTCCGACGCAGTGGCGACGGCGTTCAACTTGCCGTTCCTCCACGACGTCATCGACCATCCGTCGAACGATCACTCCGACCTCCGGTACGACTCCCGGCCCTCGTTCTCCATCTCGGTCAACCACCGCGAGACCTACACCGGTATCACGGATCAGGACCGGTCGTTGACCATCCGATCGCTCGCCGATGCGGCCGCAGCGGCGGTCTCGGGATCGTACGATGCGGCCGAGTTCGGGGCTACCTTCCGGACGCCCGGTCACGTCCATTTGTTGAAGGCGGCACCCGGCCTCTTCGACAACCGCCGGGGGCACACCGAGTTCGGGATCGCTCTTGCGGACGCGGCCGAACAGGCCCCGGCCGTCGCGGGGTGTGAGATGTTGGACGACGCGACCGGTGGAGCCCTCTCAAAACACGCCGCCCGCGACTACGCCGAACGGCACGGCCTGGCGTTCGTCGAGGGTGACTCCCTGATTGAGGCCCTCAACTAACCGGTCAGCGTCGATAGCGCCTGGTCCACCGGGGGATCGATCGCCGGAGGAGTTCAGATCCGACGCCCCCGAGCAGTATCCCCCAGACGCCGATGCCACCCAGCAACACTGGGGAAATCGGCGTGAGGACGAACCCAAGGATCAGCACCGGGACAAGCCCGAGGCTGACACCGAGTGTAAAGGCCAGGTAGAGCAGCGTATCGAACAGAAATTCGTTGGGGTCGAAGCCCGTGAGGTAGACGGTCAAGCCGAAGAGGTAGAGGAGGGTCCCGACCGAGAGAATCCCGCCAGCGATGGACTCCACGATCGCCCCGCCGAAGAGCACGATGGCGACGCCGTAGCTCCCGAGGACCGTCGGTAATCCGAGCAGCAGGAAGGCCCGATATTTCGCCCGGAAGACACGGGCGGCATCAACCGGGTGGTGGGAGTATTCATGGAGGTCATCGAACTGGGTGAGCCAGTTGTATGTCGTGAACGCCGACAGGCCGAGGAGTGCGCCGAAAGAGATCGGGGCGGACGGTTTGACCCCGGTCAGAGGCTCGACGATCCCGATGAGCCCGGCAGTGACCGCGAGCAGTACCCCGCTCGAAAAGACGACCTTCCAGAAACCCCCGCTCGACCGCGACACGTCGAGCAGCGTTTTCGTCAACAGGCCGTCAGCATCACCCAGCCGATCCCTGATGGGGGAGAAGCGGTCATCGCTCGTCCGGGCCGGGCGTCGGTGGGTCGGATCGTAGGCCGCTAGACCGATGGCGGCAAACGCCCCGAGCGGGAGCAGACTCGTCAGCGCCGTCAGGGCGCCCGGTGACCGGAAGAACGCGTACGGCGTCAGTGACAGCGGATCGACACCGATCGACCACGGAACGGCGATCAGCCCGAGGAGCAACACCGCGACAACCGCCGTCGGAAGCCGGGTCGTGAGGCCGATCCCAACGAATGTCATCAGCGCCCCGAGGATGAATGTTGCCGACAGCGACGCCCACAGGAGTGGCAGTCGACCGAGAAACCCGATTCCTGCGATGGGGACGATCCCGATCGAGAGGGGGACGAGGAACAAGCCGCTATAGTAGACGGCGTCCTTCGCGAGGAAAATCCCGACGAGTCGCCGGGCGGAGAGTGGGAGCGTGCGACCGGAGAAGACGAGGAGCGTCGCATCGCCGACGAGATTTCGGACCGCGTCCCGACTGATCAGTCCCATCGAACCGGTGTGAAGGCCGAAGGCAAACACGAGCGCATGGAGGCCGGCGATCACCGCACCGATCGCCGTCCCCGAAACCGTGAGTGCCCAGGTGGCCCCGGTCGCGATGACCGCGATCATGACCGGGAAGGCGGCGAACCGGCGACCACCGAACAGGTCGGTGTGTAGGCGCCACTCCTCGCGGAGCATCTCCCGGAACAGCCGCCGATCGAGCTGTGTCATGGGTTCGCTTCGACCCCACCGTCCCAGTCCGTGGCTTCCACGTTCGCGAGAAACAGGTCGAGGAGGGATTCATCGGGGTCGAGCGTGGACGGATCCCGGTCGTCGATCAGATGCCCCTCGGTGACGATCCCGACGCGGGTGCAGATGGCCTCGGCCACCTCGATGTGATGGGTCGAGAGGAACACGGTATTTCCAGCTTCGACGTAGGAAACGAGGTACTGCCGGACGCGTTCCTGGACGATCGGATCCAGGTTCGCGAGGGGTTCGTCGATGAACACGAGGTCGGGCTCGGCGAGAAACGCGGCCGTGATCATGACCTTCTGCTGCTGACCCCGGGAGAGGTCGGTGACCAACGTGTCCAACTTTTCGCCGAGCGTGAGCCGATTCGACCATTCTCCGACCCGGCCATTCACGGTTTGCTCCTCGAGCCCGCGAACGCTCCCGACGAACGAGAAATACTCCCTGGGGGTCATGAAGCTCGGCGGCGCCTCCCGCTCGGGGAGAATGCCGACCTGCTCGCGGGTTGCGATCGGCTCCGTGGTCGGGTCCGTCCCAAGGACCGAGACTCGGCCCGCGTCCGGAAGCAGTTGGCCGGTAAGGATCTTGATGGTCGTGCTCTTGCCCGCCCCGTTGGGACCGAGCAGGCCGAACAGTTCGCCGCGCTCGACCGTGAGTGACAGCCCGTCCAGCGCCCGGAGGTCACCGAACCATTTGATGAGCCCCTCGGTCTCGATCGCGGTCATTGCGGCCGAATTTTCACTCGGCCGAAATGATTCAACCGCCTGAATTCTCAGGAACGATATTTACAACGACATGACCCAATCGTAGCCCCTTCGTATTCGACGGGTTCCAGGAACAGTTCGCGGCCTGGTCGACAGGCACCGAATCCCTATCAAATTAAGACGACGGGTGCCGAGAGCCCTGCCATGGCAGTCTTCGACGACATGGACGTGGATACCATCTGGATGGATGGGGAGTTCGTCGACTGGGACGACGCCCAGGTCCACGTGCTGACCCATGCGCTCCATTACGGAACCGGCGTCTTCGAGGGGGTTCGGTGTTACGCGACGGAAGAGGGTCCGGCGATCTTCCGGTGGGACGAACACCTCGAGCGGCTCTACCAGTCCGCTCAACCGTACGATCTCGAAATCCCGTTCGATCGGGCGACCCTCACCGACGCGACGGTCGAGCTGATCGACCGGCAGGACCTCGAATCGTGTTATATCCGGCCGATCGCCTTCTACGGGTACGACCGCCTCGGCCTCAGCCCCCAGGAGGTTCCAGTTGAGGTCGCCATCGCCTGTTGGCCGTGGGGTGCTTATCTCGGCGAGGAGGCCCTAAAGGAGGGCGTCGAGGTCATGGTCTCGTCCTGGCGAAAACACGCCTCGAGCCAGATCCCGACCAACTCCAAGACGACCGGCCCCTACGTCAACAGCGTGCTCGCCGGCGAGGAAGCCCGCCGGAACGGGTTCGTCGAGGCGATCGTCCTCAACAAGGAGGGCAACGTCGCCGAAGGCCCCGGCGAAAACCTCTTCCTCGTCCGGGATGGCGAGATCTACACTCCAGGGCTCGCCGAGGGAATCCTCGACGGCATCACCCGACGATCGGTCATCCAGATCGCGCGCGATCTCGGCTACACGGTCCACGATCAGGCCACCGTCAGCCGAGGCGAACTCAACACCGCCGACGAACTCTTCTTCTCGGGGACGGCGGCGGAAGTCACGCCGATTCGTCAGGTCGACAACGTGGTGATCGGCGAGGGGACGCGCGGCCCCGTCACCGAGGAGGTCCAGCAGCGGTTCTTCGACGTCGTCGAACGCCGGACCGACGACTACGACGGCTGGTTCACCTACATCTAGCGAAAGGTTTGCCGCTATCTGCAAGTCCGGTCAGATATTGCGAAAACCGCCGTTGCTAAGGGTTCCCCCGGCAGCCTAGTCGGTATGGCAGACGACGATCACGGCTTCGAAACGAACAGTATCCACGCCGGGCAGGAACCGGATCCGACGACCGGTGCCCGTGCCCCGCCGATCTATCAGACGACCTCCTACGAGTTCGAGGACGCCGAGCACGCGGCCGACCTCTTCGCCCTCCGGGATGCCGGGAACATCTATAGCCGGATCATGAACCCCACCAACGCCGTGCTCGAGGAGCGGGTGGCGACGCTCGAGGGTGGCGTGGCTGGCCTGGCGACATCGAGCGGGATGGCCGCCCTCGACCTGACGACGTTCATACTCGCCGAAGCCGGCGACAACATCGTCACGGCCTCGTCACTCTACGGGGGGACCTACACCTACTACACCCACACCGTCACCCGGCGGGGGATCGAGACCCGCTTCGTCGACACGCTCGACTACGACGCCTACGCCGACGCCATCGACGACGACACCGCCTACGTTCACTTCGAGACGATCGGCAATCCGGCACTCGACACCCCCGACATCGCCCGCATCGCGGATATCGCCCACGAACACGGCGCCCCAGTGTTCGTCGACAACACCTTCGCGACCCCGTATCTCTGCAACCCGATCGAGCATGGCGCTGACCTCGTCTGGCACTCGACGACGAAGTGGATCCACGGTGCCGGGTCGACCATCGGCGGCATCCTGATCGACGGCGGCACCTTCGACTGGGATCCGGAGCGCCACCCCGAGGTCGCCGCGGACAACCCCGCCTACCACGGCGTCAACTTCAAGGAGGCCTTCGGCGCGGCCGCCTTCGCCTACGCTGCCCGGACCCGCGGTCTGCGGGATCTCGGCAACCAGCAGGCGCCGTTCGACGCCTGGGTGACCCTCCAGAAGCTCGAGTCGCTCCCTCTCCGGATGCCCCGGCACTGCGAGAACGCCCAGGTCGTCGCGGAGTACCTCCAGGACCACGACGAGGTCTCCTGGATCAACTACCCCGGTCTCGAATCGCACCCGACCCACGACAACGCGAGCGAATACCTCGACGGCGGCTACGGCGGCATGATCACGTTCGGCCTCGCAGGCGGCTACGACGCGGCCCGGTCCACGGTCGAGAACACCGAGCTCGCGTCGCTCTTGGCCAACGTCGGCGACGCGAAGACGCTCATCATTCACCCGGCCTCGACGACGCACCAGCAGCTTACGGAGGAAGAACAGGAAGCCTCCGGGACGACGCCCGATATGGTCCGCCTGTCGGTCGGCTTGGAATCGGTCGAGGACATCATCGCCGACCTCGAGCAGGCAATCGACGCGGCCACCCGCTGATCAGTTTTCGGATTCTTCCCCGCCGTCGGCGGCCTCGATGACATCGATCGGGACCTCCCGGTCGCCCTCGCCGAACCCGGCGCTCAGAATGCGTGTGAGGGCATCCTCGACCTTTTCGTCGGTTTCGATGATATCCGATGACTCGACCTCCATCACGTAGCCGGTCGTAATGTTCGGGGCCGTCGGGAGGAAGATCACCTCTCGGCCGTCGCTCGTGCGTTTCCCGGTCTTGAACGCCGTCATCCGCTTCCCGTCCCAGATTTCGATCTTGACGGGGGTCTGCAGGTCGGCGCCGCCGGACAGCGCCGTCTCGATCGCCATTTTTGAGGCGTTGTAGATGACGCGCAGGCCCGGCACCCGATTGATGACGAGATCGAGCCGCTCCTCGAGGACTCGACCGAGGGCAGTCCGCATCAGGTACCCGATCGAGAGGACGAGCGCCCCGAAGATGAGGAGCGTCAGGATGACTCGGACAAGCTCGGCAAGAGCGACGTTTTCCCCGAACAGGGTCGGTCGGATGATCTGCTGGAGGAACGGCACGCTGGAGATGGCGTTGTAGAGCCAGGCCACGACATAGAGCGTGACCAGGATGGGGAGCAGGACGACGAGGCCGCTTGCCGCGTCGCGCTTCCAGGACGCCATGTCGCGCTATTCTCCGGGGTGAGCCCTTATAAAGAGCAAGGAGTATACCTGCGCCCTTAGGCTCGGGATGGATCCGACAACCCATTCCACAGTTCACCGCCTATGGCAGGAGGGATGTCAACAGCCCCGCGCAACGGCGCCATCAAACCGACGCTGACGGGGCTATCACCGGACTTATGCAGGGGCTGAGCCTACGCCCGACATGGCGACATCGCTGCTCCCTGAGCCCGCCTCGGAGCGTCTCGTGTCGACCTGTCAGGAGATCGCGGGCGACCGGCTTCGGTCGGTGACGTATTTCACCCGCGATGACTTCGACCAACTCTACCTCCGGGACGACCTCGAGCGCGGGGCCGATCTGTCGAGCTTCATCGGATTCGAGTGGCGCGAGTCGTGGATCACCGAGGACGCCTACCAGGGCACGGAGCTTGGCGAGCATCATTACACCCTCCAGGCCTTCGAAAACGGCTATCTCCTCCGCGTCGAGACGGAATCCGAGGGCGCGTTCGTGACGCTCGACCGCCCATCGGTCGATATCCTCGACGAAATGGCGGCGGCCATGGACGAGATCCTCGCGTCGTTTGCGGGCGACTGAACCGGCACGCGTAAACGCCACCCCGGGGACCATCGCCCATGGATCCGGTCTCGGTCGTCGCCACCGCACTCTGGGCCATGCTGCCGGCCTACGTGCCCAACAACGTCGCCGTCGTGGCCGGCGGTGGAGCCCCCATCGATGGCGGTCGCACCCTCGGCGGGCGACGTCTCCTCGGCGACGGCAAGACCTGGCGGGGAACTGTTGCCGGGACCGCGGCTGGCATGCTGCTCGGTGTCGTGCTGAACGGCCTCGTGGCCCCGGTCAGTGCGGCCACCGGGTTGGTCCTGCCAACCTTCCCGGCCACCGCCATCGTCAGTCTCCCGGCAGGGGCCATGCTCGGCGATATCGCCGGCTCGTTTCTCAAGCGTCGGACCGGCCGGGACCGGGGCGCCCCCGCTCCAGGGCTTGACCAACTCGATTTCGTGGTCGGGGCCCTCGGCCTTACCGCGCTGCTCGCCTCGACCTGGTTCGGCGCGACGTTCACCCTCCCGGTCATCGTGGTCGTCCTGGTCCTGACCCCGTTGCTGCACGTCGGGACGAACGTGATCGGCTACGTGCTCGGCCTGAAAAACGAACCGTGGTAACTAGAGGAAGCCGCCAGTTCTCACGACGAAGTAGATCACGAAGGCGATGGCGAGGCCCCACTGCCCCAATCGGATGTCCCGCCATTCACCGGTCGCGGCCTTGACGATCGGGTAGGAGATAATCCCGGCAGCGATCCCGTAGGCGATCGAGAAGGTGAACGGCATGACGAGGATGGTCATACCGGCCGGGACGGCGTGGGTAATGTCGCTCCAATCCACCTCGACCACGTTTTGCATCATGATGAGCGCGACCACGACCAGCGCGATGTGGGAGGCGTAGAGCGGGATCGCCGTCGCCACCGGGACGACGATCAGGCTGAGCAGGAAGAGCACCCCAACGACGAGGGCGGTCATCCCCGTTCGGCCACCCTCCTCGACGCCCGTCGCGCTCTCGATGTAGGTGGTCACGGTCGAGGTGCCGAGCATGCCGCCGATCGTGGTGCCGACCGCATCGGCCATCAACGGCTTGTCCATCTCCGGCAGGTTGCCTTCCTCGTCCAGGAAGCCGGCGATTTGGGAGACGCCAGTGAGCGTCCCCGCCGTGTCGAAGAAGTCGACGAAGAAGAACGTGAATACGACGAGGGCGAACGTGAAGGCCTCGACGTTCGCGAAGCCGCTGATGAACGCCCCGACCAGCGGGGTGATATCGTACTGAGCCCCCGGCATCGACTCGGGGGCGAGGACGCCGGCCGGGACCAGGCCCATCATCGTGGCGAGCCAGCCCGCGGCCGCCGTCAGAAGGATACCGATGATGATCGACCCCCGGACGCCTCGGGCGTGGAGGGCGAGCGTGACGAAGAGCCCGATCACGGACAGGATCGCCACGGGGTCGCTCGCGACCCCGCCGAGCGCCACGTAAGTCGCCGGATCGGCAACGACGACGTTCATCTCCTCAAGCCCGATGAGCGCCAGGAACGCCCCGATCCCGGTCCCGACGGCGAACTTCACCGGGACCGGGAACAGGTTGATGATGTACTCGCGGGCCCCTGCCATGGTGAGCAGGATGAAGATGATCCCCTCGACCACTACGGCGGCGAGCGCCGTCTGCCACGGGATCCCCATCGCCCCCACGACGGTGAACGCGAAGAAGGCGTTCAGCCCGAGCCCCGGTGCCAGCCCGAACGGCCGGTTGGCGTAGAACGCCATGATGAAGATGGCCACCGCCGCCGAAAGGATCGTCACGACGGCGAGCATCTGCTGTACCTCCCCCGGTGAATATCCCTGGATGGATACGCCGGGCTTGCCGTTATCCCCCGGGAACATGGTCATGATCGCTGGATTGACGATCACGATGTAGGACATCGTCAGGAAGGTGGTCAACCCCGCCAGCACCTCCGTCCTGACGTCCGTCCCGTGGGCCTCTAGCCCGAAGTAATCGGCCAGCGTGTCAGTCAGTGCCATAAACTACGGTGGTGGCTACTCATGGACCTGCAAATAAAGGTTGATACTCCTGTAAGGGGATTCTGCCCCTCCTCGACGGTCAGGTGTCCTCGGCGCGCGAGTTATCGGTCGGCCAAGAGTTCGGTCGCGGTGAGGAGCGACTCGAAGGTGACGTCGTTCGATTCGAGCAGTTCTCGGGCCCCCTCCTCCCGGTCGACCACGACTAGCACCCGCTCGACCACGGCACCCGCCGAGCGAAGCGCTTCGACCGCATCGAGGGCGCTCTGGCCGGTGGTCGCGATGTCCTCGAGGACGATCACCGATTCGCCCTCCTCCAACCGGCCCTCGATTCGGTTACCGGTCCCGTACTCCTTCATCGCCTTCCGGACAATCACGTAGGGGTTGCCGCTCTCGACGCTCGTGACCGCGACGAGTGGAACGGCACCCAGTGCGACCCCGGCGAGCTTGGTGTCGCCCACCCGCTCGGCGAACGCTTGAGCGATCAACCGGAGCGACGAAGGGTCTGTCTCGAAGAGGTACTTATCGACGTAGTAGTCGCTGGTCCCCCCGTGGGAGAGTTCGAATTCGCCGAAGCGAACGGCATCGGCAGCCTGCAGGGCATCGATCAGCGCCTGGTCGGCCATCAAACCATGAGGTGAACCCTCGACGCATAAACGACCCGATCCCACCAAGGTCGATGGGAAGATACTCAATCGTCCCGCCCTTTTCGATCCGACAGATGCGTCAGGCCCTCCCGCCGACCAGACGGGGACGACTCCGCGTCACCGTCGTCATCGTGGCCCTCCTGCTGGTGACGCCGTCGGCCGTCTCGGCGGCGACCTACGACGGCGAACAATCGGCGATCCAACGGGGGACCATCACGCAGCCGGCCGATGGGCTGACGGTCGTCGCCGTCCAGGGCTTCAAACATCAGGATCGGGGTTCGATCAAGAAACCCGCCCGGCTCGTCGCCTTCGGCCCACGAGGCGAGGTCAGATGGGTCTACAACGGGAGCAATGTGGGGGCGAGCTGGTTCTACGACGTCGATCCCCTCCCATCGGGCAACTTGCTAGTGACGGCGGCACACCCGCAAGGGACGGTCGTTCTCGGGCTCGATCCCGCCACCCAGGAGCCCGTCTGGGTCGAGCACCTCTCGATTCACGATACCCACGACATCGACTACCTCCCCGGAAATCGGCTGCTCGTGGCGAACATGCGCCAGTACAACGAATCGACGGAGCGGAACAACGACCGCCTGCTCGTCTACAACATGACCACCGATCGCGTCGAGTGGGAATGGCTGTTCCGCGAGCATTATCCGCGGACGGGCGGCGGCAAATATTCCGATGACTGGACGCACGTCAACGACATCGATCGGATCGCACCGGGCAAGTATCTCGCCTCGGTCAGGAACTTCGATCAGGTGATCGTCGTCGACCGCGAGTCGGGGGAGATCACACAACGCCTCGGCCGTGACGACGCCCACGACATCATCTACGAACAGCACAACCCGCAATATCTCGAGGGTGAAGACGGCCGCCCGGCGATGCTCGTGGCCGACAGCGAGAACAACCGGATAGTTGAATACGAGAAGCGAGACGGCGACTGGACGGAGACCTGGAAACTGACGGGCGGGTTGTCTTGGCCACGGGACGCCGATCGGCTCCCGAACGGGCACACCCTGATCGTCGATTCGCTCAATCACCGGGTGATGGAGGTCACCCCGACAGGCCGGATCGTCTGGGAGGTCTACGCGCCGTGGGGCCCCTACGACGCCGAACGCGTCCAGCTCGGTGACGAGCCTGGCGGCCCCACGATCGCCGAACAGGGTGCTTCCGGCACCCACACACTTTCCGGGAGTGCCGGGTTGGTACCCGGGACGGGTGGTCGGTCCACCTTCGCCGGCCAGTTAACCGCCACCTTCGCCGGGACGCCGATCGACGGGCAGGTCCGGTGGTTCGCCACTCGGTGGGCCCACGTCACGCCCTGGATCTACCCCGTCTGGATGACAGGCTGGGACTTCGCGGGGCTCATCCTGGCGGCGCTCCTGCTCCTGATGTGGCTCCTGGCCGAACTCGTCATCGAGCGCCAGCGGTTCGTCGAGCGCATCCGGCGGCACGTGCCCTGACCATCACGCTCTTCCGATCCCATACCCAAGGTCGGGCGATGACGATCGAACTCTACGTACTCCCGGGCTGTCCCTACTGTGCGAAGGTCACGGACAAACTCGCCGACCTCGACCTCGACTACGTCTCCCACGAGGTGCCTAGTGCCCACTCCCAGCGAACCGAAGTCCAGGAGATCAGCGGGCAAACCGGCGTCCCCGTCCTCGTCGATACCGATCACGGGATCGAGGGGATGCCCGAAAGCGACGATATCGTGGCCTACCTCGAGAAGACCTACGGCGAAGCGAAAACAGAGGCGTAGCGCTCAGGCAGTTATCGGTAATGGAATAATCGACGGGTTCAGACGCGGCCTTTGATGAGGTCATCCAGTTCCTCGGCGTCCTCGAGGTTCTCGGCTTCCTCGCGCTCGATGATCGCCGTCCCGTCGATCGTTTCGCGCTTCGCCGAGTCGACGAAATAGACCGACCGGGTCTTGGCCACCCGCCCGATCGAGGCCATGATCCGGGCGCGTTTCTCGGCCGTCTTGTTGAACGCCGAGTGTCCCGTGATCATCATGCGATCGTGGTCGCGTTCGTCCTCGCTCACGGTCTTGAACGGCGCACGGATGGTCGGATGGACGATAAAACCGACGCGGGTGAGCACGTCGATCATCTCGTCGGATTCGGACTCGTCGAGGTCGTCCGGCTCGCCCGGCTCGTCGACGTCCTGGACCTCGTCAGCGCCATCGAACACGCTCAGTGGCGACGTGAGTTCGTTGCCGAACAGCTCCTCGAGCTTCATCGCCACGTCGATGCTCGCGTCCATACCGTCTTCGTATTTCGAGACGGTCCGCCGGGAGACGCCCAGCTCGTTGGCGAGCCGGCCGAGGCTCCAGCCTCGCGATTCCCGTTTGTCGGCGAGGACGTCCCCATCGATATTGACGTAGAGGCCACCCGGGGCGGCGTAAATGAGCGGCTGGATGCCCTCGATGAAGAGGTTGTAGGCCGTATCCGGGCTCAGTACCGGGACGCCGTGACGAAGGTACATCACGCCCGGCTCGAGTTCCTTGTCACGGGTCCGGAGCCCGACGACGAGCGGGGTGGCCTGGAGGTACTCGCCGAGTCGGCGCATTTCGAGCCCCGTCGGCCCGTCGAAAGCGTCGATGTTGCCGAGGATCTTCAGGAGAATGAGATCCCTCCCCCGCCGGGCGGCGACATCGAAGCTCTTTGGACGGATCGCACACCGGTCGCTCACGGTGAAGCCAGCGTCTTCCAGCATGGCGGTCACGTTGCCGACCAGCGCGGAGCGGGACATCGTCTGTCAGGAGGTAACTAGGCGTTTCATCCTTTAAATGTGTTATGCACCCCCACACGTGAGCACTCTGGCGGTTTACCCGGGCGAAAGGCGTTACTGCCCCCTTCACCAATCTTGGCGTGATGACGGTTATCGGGGTCGACGACACGGACTCCCGCGAGCGGGGGATGTGTACGACCTACCTCGCGGCCCAGCTGGCCGATCGACTTCGGAAACGGTCGCGGGTGGAGCGGATGCTCCTCGTCAGGCTGAACCCGGCCGTCCCCCACAAGACCCGGGGGAACGCCGCCCTCGCGATCCATACCGACCTCGAGTCCGAGAAGGCCTTCGACCTCGCCCACGACCTGATCGCCGAGATCGCCGAGATCGCCGACGAGCACACGGATCCGGGATTGGTCGTGGCCGCTGGCGATGCCGAGGGGATCGATCGCCGGATTTCAGCGTTCGCCCGGACCGCCGTCACGGGCTTTCATGACCTCAATGCGACGCTATCCCTCATCGACTCGTGGGGCCTCCGACACGCCGGATGGAAGACCGGGCGAGGACGCATCGGCGCACTCGCGGCCGTGGGGGCCTGGACCGCCTTCGACGATTGGACGGTCGAACACATCGCCTATCGAGACCCGGATCGGTGGGGGACGCCACGGGACGTCGATATCGACTCGGTCTTCGAGGCCGCCGACCATGCCTACCCAGCCGCCTGGGATACCGTCGATCACGACGAGGCCGACCCGGTCTGCGTCCCACACACACCCGGCCCGGTCCTTTACGGCATCCGCGGGGATGACGTCGATGCCGTCCGGGAGGTGGCGACCGGGATCGAGAGCGAACCAGTCCATACCACCGAGCTGTTCCTCGCGAATCAGGGGACCGATGCCCACCTCCAGCATGGAGAGATCGGCCGGTTGGAGGACGGTCGGGCCTATCGGGTGACAGGCACGGTGGCCGAACCACCGTCGACCCGCCGCGGGGGCCATGTCTTCGTTCCGATCGAATCGGGGGGTCAGCGACTCCCGTGTGCGGCGTTCGAGCCCACCAAGCGGTTTCGAGATCGGGTCCGGGCCCTCAGGGCCGGCGACCGAGTGACTGCCTGCGGTGAGGTCGCTGAGGGGACCCTCAAGCTCGAGAAGTTCGCTGTCCGATCGCTCGTGAGGACCGAGGCGGTGACGCCGATCTGCCCCGATTGTGGCCGATCGATGGAGAGTGCCGGCGCCGACCAGGGGTATCGCTGTCGCGACTGCGGGACGACCGCTCCAGCAAAGGTCGAGCAGGCGATCGATCGCGACCTCGAACGCGGGTGGTACGAGGTCCCCCCATGTGCCCGGCGACACATCGCCAAACCGCTCGTCCGCGGTGGGTTCGACGCCCCGACCCACCCCGAACGCTAACGGGCTTACTGGTACATCCCGGGGGCGGCTTGTTGGGGTTCCTGCGGCTGCTGCTCCTGGGCCATCTGTTGGTACTGCTGGGCGATTTGCTGCATTTGCTCCTGGATCTCGTCGGCTTGTTCCCGGAGTTCCGTCGTATCGATGTCGAACTCGACCAAGGGCTCGAGCGCCTCTTCGATGAGCGTCTGGGCGGCTCCCGGATCGGGCAGGAAGGGATGGGCCCTGACGATGAGGACGCCAGCCGGGACGTCGGCGTGATAGCACTCCTTGACGAGTGCACCGGTGACACCCCCGACGAGGCCGGTCTCTTCTGCGAGCTGGACGCCCGCCGCCTGGATGTCATCCCGGACGGCTTCTGTGGTGGCGACGGCAGTTACCTCGCCGACCTGTTGTTCCGACTGGGCCGGGGCGCCGGCGAGGAAGACCGCTCGGTCGAACTTGGGCGCCAGCTTGTTGAGGACACAGTGGCCGAGTGTGTTGAAAGCCGATGGCGGGAGGGCGAGATCGCTCTGGAGCGTCATGACCGCCGGATCGGCGCCGGCATAGACCCGCACAAGGTCGCGGACCAGCCCGTCCTGGAAGGTGACGACGGGCGGGAAGTCATCCGACCAGATGCTCCCGTAGTGGGTGAGCCCGAGCTGGCGCTGTATCTGATCGACGGCGATCGAGGCGACCAGGCCATGGCCCGGGAGCCCCTCGATCAATGTCGGATGGGACGGTTCCAGCTCGGCGTACTGTTCGAACGTCGCCTCGGCGGTCTCTGCCATGGTGGGTCCGGCTACGACCGGGGGCGTGAAATAATGGCCGCCTCCCCGACACTCAACCCTTGAGCCCGCTGCCGGTGAGCCCGACGACTACGTCCGCGTCCGGTCCGATGACGCCGGCCTCGCGATAGCGGTCGAGGGCGGCCGGAGCGACCGCGCTCGTCGGCTCAACGTAAAACCCCGACTGGTGTAAACGCCCGAGCGTCGCCTCGGTCGTTTGCCCGCCGATCTGAATCGCGTCGCCGTCGGTCGCCTCGATCGCTTCGAGGACGGCGTCGATTCGGACGGGTTCGGCGATCTGGATCCCATCAGCGATCCGATTGGTTCCCCGCTCCATCCCGTGGAGCCGCTCGGCGACCGGCGCCGTCCCGGCCGCTTGCGCACACAGCAGCCGGGGCAGCCGGTCGATCCAGCCCGCTTCCTGGAGCGCTGAAAAGCCCCAGTAGGCGCCGAGCACGAGCGTCCCGTGACCTAACGGGGCCACGACGGCGTCCGGCGGTTCCCAGTCCCGCTGGGCGCACACCTCCATGGCGAAGGTCATCGTCCCCTCGAAGAACGAGGGGTTCCAGGCATGGCTGGCATAGTAGGCATCGCCTGTTTCGACCCGGTGAATACAGGCCTCGCTCACCGCCTCTCGGCCGCCCTCGATCGGGACTGCCTCTGCCCCAGTCTGGCGGATAGCCCGTAATTTCGCCGCCTTTACCTCGGCCGGGACGTAGATCTCGGCCTCGATGCCCGCCCGTGCGGCGTAAAGCGCGATCGCCGCGCCAGCGTTGCCCGAGGAGTCCTCGACCACCCGCTCGACGCCGAGGTCGGCCGCCCGGGAGAGCGTCGTGGTGGCACCCCGGTCCTTGAAACTCCCAGAGGGAAAGACGTAGTCGAGCTTGAACGCGGCGTCCCAGGCCGGGGCATCGACGAGGGGCGTGAACCCCTCGCCGAGCGTGACGCTCGGTTCGGTGTGGAGAAAGGACTCGAAGGCCCAGAGCCCCTTGCGGGTTTCGAGAGCCCCGAACTCTGGTGGACCGGAATCAGGGACCGGCCGGGTCTCGAATTCGAGCGGGCTACCACACGAACACCGCCACGGCTCGTCGGGCCCTTCCTCGTAGGAGCGTTCGCACACCGAACACGCCAGCATCAGTATTCGTCGACGTCGGTCCCGACCGAGCAGACGTATTCGCCGGTGGCGACGTGGGGATAGCGACGCGACCGCCAGAAGATACCACCCGAGTCTGCCGTGACCTCGTTCTTGACGTCGCCGAACACGTCGGTCACCTCGAAGATGAGGTCATCCCGCGAGACCGGGTCGCCGAGGTCGACAGCGAAGGAGACGAGCCCGCCGGCGGGGGCGTTGTATCGCTCGAAGCCGGTCGCCCGGACCTGTGGCTCGCGATCGACGTCGGTATCAATGAACCCGTAGTACCCGAGGACGTTCTCGAGCCCCCGGACGCCGTACTCGATACTCTCCTCGTCCCAGCCGACGGCACCCCCCAGTTCGGGGTCGATCGTCGGGATCCCCTCGTCAGTGGCCACCCGAGCGAGCTGCCCGTCGGGGCCCTTCTGGTCCAGGACGTACCCACAACCGAACGTCTTCGCGAGTTCGAGACAGTCGTCGTGCAGGCGGTGATGGCGTCCACAGCGGATCCGGGTCTCGTTGAGCATCCGGCTGGTCGATCCCTGATGGAGGTCGAGGATGATATCGGCCTGCTTGGCGACCTGGAAGGTCGCGTGGGCGATCCGCTCTGATGAGGTCCCGTCCTCGTCGCCGGGATACACGCGGTTGAGCTTCGTGTCGTCGATGGGGTTCCGGTGGACCGCCTGCTGGAAGCCGAAGTAGTTCACGACGCCGATGGCGATGATCGTCCCGGCGAGCTGCTCGGGATCGACCCGGGGGACGAACCGCTGGAGGACGCCTACCCCGTTGAGCTCGTCGCCATCGCTCGCCGCCTGGATATACAGCGTCTGCCCATCATTCGCACCGTTGATGACGGTGACGGGGAGGCCGATTGACGACCCATCGCGGGCCTCCCCGACCGCGAGCCGTCCGGTGTCGCGTTCACCGGGCGCGGCACTCGCGGACCCGACGCTCGTCATGCCCGGAACGAATCGAGGCACTCTCTTTAGCCTATTGAATGCGCCCGGCAGACCGGAGACCGACGGGGCTTTGGGCGGCCGACGGCTATTTCGGTTGTGTCAGACCGCGGTCGAACCGGGACTCCGGCGGTGATCGACGCCCTCGATGTCGTCCGCCACGCCAAAGTGGGCTTCGCCGTCGGGTTCCTGGTCGCGATCGCGGCCTACCTCTACCGGATGCTCGGGCTGCTCGGGCCGGTTCAGGATCCCCGGGGATCGCCGCTGTTGTTTCTTCTCCTCGCGTTCGTCCTCGCCGTCAGCTTTGGCCTCCTCGTCACGATGGTCCTCGTCGCCCGCTCGGCCATCGGCTTGGCCCGGGAGTCGGCCTAACTCGCCAGGTGCTCCAGCCGTTCCGCCCCCGCCCGGGTGCCTTTCGCGATCAGCACGTCGCCGGCACGGATCGTGGTTTGGGCGTTCGGCTGGACGATCCATTCGTCCCGTTCACCGGCCCGGTGGATGGCGATCACCCGCGTCCCGGTCTCGGTTTCGAGTTCGCGATCGCCCAGGGTTTCGTCGGCCATCTCGCTCCCGGCTTTTACCGCGACACGGACGATCACCTCGTCGGATTCCTCGACCGCCTCGGCGACGACCGGGTGGGCCGCGAGCCCCCGGAGCACGCCCTCACTGATCTCCAAGGCGGCATCAGAAATGACCTCCGTGGCCCCCGCCAGGTGAACGAGCCCCCGGAGCACGACCGGGTCCTCGAGGCGGGCCGCCGCCCGGAGCGTCCAGGCTTCGAATCGCGACTGGAGGGCGTCGACCTCGGCTTCGAGTTCGAACACCTCCTCGGCTACCCCTTCCGAGTCGAACAGGACGGCCCCGTATGCGAGGTCGACCGCTAGCTCGCTCATATTCTTCATGTGGACGATCGAGTCCACCGCCCGTTCAAGGTCGTCGATAGCGGGTTCGCCGGCGGCCGGGAGCGTATAGGGAGCTCCGGCGACGTCCTCGTAGACATCGGCGAGACCCTCCTCGGGGCCCCGGAGCAGGAGGATGTCGCCGGTCCGGATGGCGGTCTCGCGGTCCGGATTGTGGAGCCAGTTCCCCGCCCGCCGGATGGCGATCACCCGGACCCCCGTTTCCGTCTCGAGGTTGAGGTCACCCAGGGTTCGATCGGCGAGCGACGAGGTTTCGGCCACCTCGGCGCGGGCGACGGTTTCGACTGCCTCGGGAAGGGCCGCCCGGATCTCGTCGGGCAGGCCGATCTCCTCCAGGACCACCTTCGCGATGTCGCCCGCTGCATCCGAAATCTTCTCGGCGGCCCCGACGACGCCGAGCACCGGGGCGAGCGCCTCGGCGTCCTCCGGGCTTCGGGCGGCCAGCAGGAGGCTCATTCGGGCACGGACCTGGAGGATATCCATCTCCTCCTCGAGTTCGAGGACCTCCAAGGCGAGCTCCTCGCTCCCGTGGAGGACGGCGGAATAGGCGAGGTCGATGAGGAGTTCGGCCGTGTCCTTCATCTCCGCGAGCACGGTCTTGACGCTGACCGGCTCGTACTCGACGTCATCGG